>VFSW01003265.1_pt1 | contig 24353 bp, 23 predicted proteins | sample 5358111 | NCBI WGS metagenome assembly VFSW01 (sample SAMN11554181, study PRJNA540505) | mine drainage metagenome | isolation source: sediment from site ElyBrook_90M | place: USA: Ely Copper Mine, Vershire, VT | collected 2017
AGATGGCCGCCTGATTTACATGCAACGATTCTGCCAACTTGACCTGTGACAACGCCTTGGCATGACGCAGTTCATGCAGGGGCATTTCAGCCAGATGCCGACGATACAACGCATCCGAACGCATGAGCGAGCTTGTTGGCATCTTTGATTCAAGTACCGCAAATTTCTTAGCCATCATGAATCCCCTCATTTCCAGCGAGTCGATATGTTCATCATACAAACGGTCCGCGATCGGCACATGCGTCTCGTACCAACGATCCTCGCCGGTTTTGTCGCCTCCAAGCAGCAAGATCGCGCAACGACGCGGATCAAACCCAAACAGCACTCGATAAGGCCTCCCAGCGTGCTGGATGCGTAACTCCCGCATGTTTCCATGCCTGGAACCGTTTATGCCGCTGCTGTGCGGAAACCGAAGATTCGGCCCAAACGCCTCCAGCAACAAGACGCTGGCACGGACCGACTCCTGCTCGCCATCGGTCAGGTTATTCCACCAGTCGCCAAATTCATCGGTGTATTCAACATCCCAATTCATGCCAAAATATAACCCATGAAGAATATTCCGTCAAGTTCATATATGGCAGGCGACATTTATCCAGAGTCGACCGTGTTTGACAGTTCTGGCTGCAACGGTCTGGGCCGAGTCCCTGAGTGTTATCCAGACTTCAGCAACAACCGCATTGATCAGCTACCGCTCGGTGTCAGTAATTATTTTCATAGCTCACTGAACGGTTACCCACGGCCAATTTGCGTGGGATGCGCCGCCGTCCAGTGTTAAAAGTAGTCTGCATTGGGATCTCCCCACGCAGAAGTAGCACGCTAGTGCCTGTTCTCATGGCGCCCGCAACACCGGGGCAGCACGCCACATCCAGTTCTCGGGTGACCCAACAACCCCTGCGGCAAAGTCACTTGCCCACAACCACCGGATCGCGCACCAATGGTTTGATCTTTGGCAACCGCAATTTTCTCGCTTGGCGCAAGTCCCACTGAACCTGCATGCCCAGCCACAAGTCAGGCGATGTTCCAAGCCAGGAGGCCAGCCTCAAAGCCATGGGAGCGGTCAGACCCGACTTGCCATTCAATACCTTGGACAAGGTGGTGCGAGAAATACGCAATTCCTGCGCGGCCTGCTCAATGCCCATGCCTGTTGGCAACCATTCCCGCAGTACCTCTCCCGGATGAGCCGGGTGATGCATACCATTCATAGTGTCCCCCATCTAGTGATAATCCTGATAATCGACCCATTCAACATCGCGACCATCAAACTTAAAAGTTATTCGCCAATTGCCGTTAACAGAAACCGACCAGTGCTGATAAAACTCTCCCACCAGCGGATGCAAATCCCAGCTTGGAGCATTCATATCCTTCTCATCTTTTGCCTGGTTTAATGCGGTCAATAAAATCTGCAGCTTTTTAGCATGATGGGGCTGTATTCCTGCTTTGCTTCCGCTTTCAAAGAAGATTTTTAACCCCTTGTGCCTAAATGATTTTATCATAGGCGTATTGTAGCGTGTTAATTAACAGTTTACAACAGATCTGGTCTTTCTTGGGAAAACCCAGAGACCACTGAACTGTGGATTTCCTGCACCAGTGTTGCCTTGCAACATCGGGCGAGCACACTACACCCCGCTATCGCGCTTTGGGATCTTCCCAATTTCCCGCCTCAACCCCGCAATCTCCCTCTTCAACGCCTCATACTCTTCCATCTTACGTTTGAGGAATCTTGCCGTGAGCCTCGCCTTTTCGATGACTCCCTGGGGTGTCAAGAGATACGCATACGCGCGCTTGTTCGGATTGTTCTGAAAATTGCGCATCTTGACCCACCCCTTGTCCACCAGCGCTTTGAGACAATAGTTGACACCCCCCAGACTCAGCCCCAAGGCTTGTGACAGTTCCCGCTGGGACAATTTTGGATTGTCCTGCAACAGGCGCATCAAACGAAACGCGGTGTCTTCCTGAAGTTTGGCCTGACGGCTGGGCATGAGAATTGATGGGCTTTTGATATTTCTGGCACGCTACCGCCCTACCGTGTCACGATCGGCTAGCGCGGGAAGGCTACCAAGAGAGCTTACGTTCGAAGTTGAACCAATGTACAGAAATTTGCAGCAGAAATCCAGCAGGAGGCATTGTGGGGGATTGAATGCCGTTTTCAACAAAATCCTTTTCTTTCCGGCGCCATGTGAATTTGGTCCGTCGTTTTATCAAAGCTATTTAGGTTTAGTGCGCAAGAACGGTCTCACCAAACGGGCGAATTGCATTCGATGAGGACGGCTACGCCGATAATCTACTCAGGCCAGTACTGAATCCAGGGTGCTTTTAAAACAGCTGAATGCCTGGTCGAAACTTGGCGGGTTTTCCCCATAGACCATGACTTGAATGAAACGGTCGTACATCCTCATAACTTCGGTGTTTTCGATGGCGAAAGCCATGGCCTGATTTATTTGACCGATGGGATCTGCGACATATTGAGGATGCTGGGTGGCAAAATCTGTCGCATCCTGAGTCATCGCCCCCTGCACCAGTTTTTTGAGAAGCGCGAGGTCTGAAACAGAATCCGGAATCCTGGTGACAAACTCGTGTACGTCATAGAGGTGGCGTACCAGAGTGTTATCCAGTGGTCGAGTCTGGTCGTTTAAATGCATCGCCAGGCGACGCGGGAAGGCGATCAGCTTTTCCGCCAGCGCTTCCCGAACGTCCACACAGGGCAGTGCCACGGTTACTGGGTTTTTAGCGGAGCTCATCTGGTCAAACAGAAACCCGACTTCCATGGGTATTATGGGCAACGCCAGGGATGCGAAATTCAGTTCCAGCTTCATGTTGCCACGCATCCCTTCGGCTGGACTGAAATGGCTGTGGTATCTAGCATCGAAAACCACGTAAGTGTTTTGATCCCGCGCCGAATCCACAATATCCTCTTCGCGGAACCCGGTGGCAATGAGTGCATTTCTGATATCTGCTTTCAGGCTTCTCATGGCGGAACGGACCTGCCCTTGGGACATGGGGGTAGGTTGCCGCTGAATCACCTTGATATCCACGTCCTCTGAAATTCTATCCAGCAGGCCGTAGGCTTTGGAGAGACATGTGCCGCCACAGAAGACCAGCTCAAAGACGGGGTGGTTGATCTTCGAGGCTTCTGAAAGGACGTCGGTGATGATGAAATCCTTTTCCAGGGCGAATTCCGCAATTCTAAGCCCCTGTTCAAAAATCAGGTCTGATATGCATTGGCCCAGGTTTTCATCAATCCTTTTCATAAACAACCTGCCGGTTGCCAAAGACAATTTTTCTGCGGACGCGGGACTTGCCGACGCTAATGATTGCGGCCATTGGAACCTGGGTACTCTTACCCTCGCGTAATGCCCGCGCTTCCTTTCCAAGGTCAGCATTGATCCCCAGCTTTTTCATGACCTCAAGGCCTATAGTCGTTAGCGATTCTACTGGAACGGGATTGCCAGAAATTGTAGAGGGACGCGCCTTCGTGTACACGCCGTATCCCACTCGCACAAGGACGCCGGATTTTGTGAGATCCCTGACCGCACGACTGACTTGGCGGTAATCACCAAATTTATCAAAGTCTGAACGAACAAAAACCTTGCCTGAAACAGTCCTGACGCTTGCAGAGATTCGATCCTTGGTGGTTGCCTTGGCCATATAAGCCTTTGATATCCGGGTAAATTACTTGCAAAAATAGGACACGAATGACCCATTTTTGCACAAATTAAACCCTTTTTCAACAGAGGGTTAAGTCTTATTTAGAAGGGAACTTAGATATGTCGACACTGTTAGGAGTTGGCAGGCTTTTTTGGTGTTTCCATAAACGGGTTGCCATCCAAATAGAAATGCCAGTCGCGCTTGGTAACTTCAGACATGAACTGCTTGCTTCGCTTTAGAACATCCAAAACTGTGTCACGTTTCATTAAGCTCTCCCGATCCCAAGCCACTGTTGGCAAATGGTCCCTTTTGATCATATGGGATCATTGCAACAACGGGCTAGCACACTAAAACCCGTTCTCTGTTGCTAAGCAATACCGGGGCAGCACTCTTTACGCTTTCGCACGGGCGCAACCCGTTATACGGCATACTCCGTGAATTTTCTGCAATCCAGAATACCTTTGGCTCTTCACACTATCGTGCATTTCACTCAACGATAAATGTCTTTTCTGGCGCCAACTTCCACAACCAGTATGCAAATGGCTTGATCTTGTATGTCGCAGATAATCCGGTAGTCCCCAACCCGGTACCTCCAATACATCCCCAAATGAGGACCCTCTAATTTTTTACCCATCAATCGTGGGTCAGTTTGAGATGCAACACGCTGCTCCAGAAAATCAAGCAACCTACTTGCAATTTGACGATCCAATTTACTGAGTTGCTTCTTTGCCGTATCCGTAAAGTTAACGACCCAGGCCAAGATCTTTTCTCACCTGGTCAAGAGAATGGATTTTTTCTTCACCCTTACGAATACGTTCCATAGTTGCATCGGCTAGATAAAAATCCTCTAAATCGTCCAGTCCAGTTTCTACCAGTTCTCGAAGGTAATAGGCTTTCGTACGGCCCGTCTTTTGGACGAGCCGGTCCAGTCTTTCCTCGATTGCAGAATCCAAACGAACTGAAGTTGCCATGAGTCCCCCCTAGTGAATACATTGAATGTATGTATTCACTATAATACAATAACTCAAGATATTCAAATTTCCAAAAAAATGGATCTTGTAATAAGTTCAAATCGGAAATTGTGGTTAAAAGGCTTTTAGATGAAACCCGCTAGCGCCTGTTTTCGTGTGGCCCAGCAAGTCCTGCGAGGCCTGCTCGATGCCCATGCGCACCAATTCCCGCAGTATCTCTCCCGGATGAACCGGGTAATGCATGCCATTCATAGTGTCCCCTATCTAGTGATAATCCTGATAAGCGACCCATTCAACATCGCGACCATCAGCTTAAAAGTCATTCGCCAATTGCTCTGGTCTTTCTGAGGAAAACCCAGAGCCCACTGAACGGAAGATTTCCAGGACCAGTGTTGCCAAGCAACATCGGGCGAGCACACTAAACCCCGGTTTCATACGTCTGCCCTGAGTTGAACCCTACGCCCGGAATGAAGAGTACCCTTGGACGTTAACAGGTAGGCATACGCGCGCTTGTTCGGGTTGTTCTGGAAGTTGCGCATCATGACCCACCCCTTATCAATCATCTCCTGTAGACAATAGATGATCCCCCCAAGGCTTAGCCCAGGGCTTGCGCTAACTCCCGCTGGGACATTTTTGGATTGTCCTGCAACAGGCGCATCACGCGAAAGACAGTAACCTCCTGAAGTTTGGACTGGCGACTGGGCATGTTGTCGGGAAAGTGCGTTTGAGGGTTTCTGGCGCGCTACCGCCCTACCGTGTCACGATCGGCAAGCGCGGTGTGGCTACCAAAGGAGCATACGTTCGAACTTGAACCAATGTACACAACCTTGCTGCAAAAATCCAGCAGGGGGTTAACCAAGTCTTTGCACCCAAATGCCCAACCACTCATGCAATGCCAGACAACTTTGCTCAAACGCCCACCCAGTCGGCAGGATCTGCGCCCAGATTGAAGGGTCCCTCGTCGCAAATCCCGTGGGTGCAGGCAGCACCTGCAACCCTTGGCGCTCGAAAAGGGCAACGGCGCGGGAAAGATGCCAGGCGTGGCTCACCAGAGCAATGCGCGTGATACCCGCCGATTTGAGCATTCTGGCTGAATAGGTGGCATTTTCAGCGGTATCGTTTGACGCGTTTTCCACCCACTGCACGCTCCCCATGAAATCTTCCTCAATAACGGCCTTCATGGTCTTAGCACCGGGCGTAGCACCATACGGCGCGCCACCGGTAACAAGGATCGGCAACTCTGATCGCCTTTGCAGTGTGACCCCATAGCGCAGTCGCTCCAGTGTCCCACGACCGACCGTGTCACCGCCGTATTCGGGTGCTTCGGGATAATCATCTCCTCCCAGGATGACGATGGCCTGGGCTTTGGCGAGGTTTTGCGTTGAGAGGGGCGGATAGATTTCGAGGGTGTGCATCAAGGCGTCCGCCACCAGCGGTACGGATAACGCACCCAACAGTGCCAGTGCGAAGACGGTAACCCCCTGCCCCAGACGACGGTGCCAACGCGCAAGCCACAGGCCGAACAATGCCAGCAACACCAGCCCGAAGGGAGGCAGCACCAGGGCGGAAAGGAATTTTTTCAAATAGAACATGGCATTTTGTTTGGCCTCATTAGTGGTTACTGCCAACCCATGCCAGCATCCATTTGTGGATCTGCGGGTTCTAATTTTAGACTGCTAGTTTTGTACCGCCTTGATGGCTTCGCGTACGCGATCAATATTGGCCCACAGGTCATCCACCCCAGCGCGATCAAAATCCAGAATATCCCGATACACGCCATGGTCATGGGTGGGTTCAACACCATAGCCGGTTGTAATGGTGTTGGCACCCTGATGGTAGGTGGTCTGCAGGGCCATGACCGTATGATCCCCACCACGGAAGGTGAACGGACCCGCCTGATAGGACTGCTTCGGCCCCAACGGGAACGAAATGTCAAAACCGAGAAACTGTGTCTTGGGCATGGTGGGGGTGTTTCCCGAGTCGCGCAGATAAAATTGCAGCCGATAATCTCCAAACCAGTGATTGCTTGCCAGCTCAAAGCCGCGATCCCCGTTATAGAATTTGCCGCCCGTCAGATCGATTGACCACAGTCCGGGCAACAAGCTGTAGCGGCCACTCAAGTAGGCAGGTGTGTGGCTGACATTGGGAGTGCTGTCGCTGCGATAGTCAGCCAACAGGGATTGCAAGCGCATGCGCCCATTGGCGCTTAACCAGTCAAACTCCACCTGCGAGCCCACATCGGTCTGGTTTTGATAACCGGCACTGACTTCAACCCAGGTTCGCTGCAGCACTTCACTAGTATAGGACAGGTAATTACTGGCAAAGCGGTTGGTGATGCGCGAGTCATACCAAACGCCATTGGAGGTATATTGGCTGCTGTTGGCAAGCGGGGTTAAGTAGGCTCCGCTCCACAAAAGCCCTTTGCCAAGCTCTACTTCCCACCCTGAAGAGAGTCCCACCGAATAGTCATAGAGGCCATAGTCGTTGCCGACAACGTAATTGAAAGCCGGCTTGAATTCAAACTGGGGATGGAACCGGGTCGAGTCGTAATCGGTGACCAACCACTGTACTTTTGCAACATCAGGAATGTCTTTGCCGTTGACCAACTCCAGGGTCCGATCGCCATCACAGTAATTGTCGCCCAGCACAAACCGCCTCAGGCATTCCATTGTGGATTTTGCGCTCAAGGTTTCCTTTTGCATATAGGTTAGCGTAATCACCACGGTATCATCAGGGTTTAAGTTCTGCTTCAATAAAACGCCGATGGCAGCACCAATGCCATCGAGCTGATTTTTACGCCAACCCACCGACTCTGCCTTGATCCACCAGCCCTGTTTTTGAATTCGTGCCACAAAGATGTGCCCAAAGCCATGGCCTGCAAGGGCGGAAGCGATGCTGTCAGCCTGTTGATCTTCGGTCTTCGGCGGGACTGCCGGCACAGCTTTGGCGGCAAGATTGCCCGGCGCTGTGAAGGAAAGCGGTAGCTGCAGAGGCGCCGCTGGTGGAGGCGCTACGGTAACACTGCCGGGAATGGGAAAAGACGGACCGGGCGGGGGCTCCACCTTGCCGCCAAACAGATAAGTGAGCCCAATGTTTGTCTGGCTGATTTGGGTGGGAAGGTTATTGGTTATTTTTCTACTCAGGCCCAGTTCAAAATCGAGCCCATTGGCAATCTCATATACAAAGGAGCCTCCGACGCGATACTCGCGGGTATCGCGTTCCATCGCGACTTTGAAATAGTCATTGATGTGATATACCGCGCTGCCAAAAATACCGTTCATCAAGGCCGCCGGTGAAACCCCGCGCGAGGCCCCAATGGTCAGGTCAAGACCTCTTAAGAGGTAGGAAGTCAGTGCTGCATATTGCTGGGTAAAGTTCTTGGCCCCCCCTGCGAGATCGCTGCCACCAATGGCCAGATGGGTTTCCAGCGGGAGTGCGAATGGCAATTCGTACTTGGCTCCGGCTGACAGGTCACGCGCCCTGGACTGGCAGTAGGGCAACTGTTGATCGCAGCTGATATCGCCGTCATTGACCAAGCGGCCCACAATCTCGAGCCCCGGCAGCGGCCCAAAGCCTAAATCGGTGCTGCCAAAATAACCCACACCAGGATATTTGCTTGTCCACTCCGGAACATTGTTGGTGTAGCTTATATTCATCGAACCCAGGGGCAACACCTCGGCGGTCGGGGTATTGATGGCCCCGGTATACCCTGAAGGGGACATATCTGCATAGAGGTTTGATCCCCACAACAGCAGTGGCCCCAGCAGGACAAGGGGGCGGAGATGTTTCGAAAAAGAAATTGTCAAAAATGAAGCCCAGGAAGATCGTTATGAGCCACCAGGATCGGGGCCACCCGTTCAGGTGGCCCCCGCAACGAGGAAGTTACAAGGATTATGAGGTACCGCCGGTTGACCCCGTGCTGGAATTGGGAACGACGCCGGCATTGGAGACCCCTGTGTCCGTAGCGACTTGAAGACTATTGTTAAGGGCACCGGTACTGCTGGTTATGTCGCCTGCGGTCGTCAGTGCATCCAGCGCATTATTAGTCGCGTTTGTGCTGGTTGGACTGAAGTTGGGGTCGCTCAACAGATCTGTGCCTACGGGCAGCAGGGTATCACCCAGTGCCCCTAGTACATTGTTGAGGGCCGTGACGGTAGCGGCCACCGCTTTGGTCAGGTCAGTTGCACTCGGAGCATATTTGGGGTTGGTAAGGTCGTCAGCGGTAGCGCCTGCACCGGTGTCCCCCTTGGCTTTGAGTAGCGCGTTAACGATGGCCGTAGAAAACGGCGTGACGTCGGCGACGGCCGAACCGCCGGCCGCGATGGGGGGGGTTATGGAGGTTAACACCACCGAGCCCTGGGTCACCGTAATCACACAGGGGCCGGTGCCACCGACCACGCTGACCGTGTAAGTGCCATTGGGATTGGTGGTGGCAGAACCGGTGCCCGTTACACAGGTCACCGTAACCGTAGCCCCCGACAGCCCTAAGCCTGTCGCCGCAGTACCATTGATGGTAAGGATGCTGGGCGGAGCGGAACTCCCCCCACCACAGGCCGCCAATATGAGGGCCACAAGACCCATCAGACCCAACAACGGGACCCGGGCAAGAATTCGGTTGTTCATGGTTTAACTCCTCATCGCAATATGAGCAAGCCCGCGGCTTGGGCAAAAAACCAGCGGGTTGAGTAACATCGTCTATTACGACCGTATCCTAACCAAAAACTGCTAAATGTTCCAATTTTTGCAGTTTGTCATAATTTTCGTCCCCAGGCGCGCCTAAACGACGTCCAGGCCGCTTGAGACTCGGGATCACTGCAAGACTTGCGAATGGCATGACGCAGAAAGGCGAGCAAGATCCCCAAAAACAGTCCACCGAGCCCTGAGACCAAAACGATCAGTGTGCGCTTGGGAAATGATCTCCTCTCGGGTACGTTCGCCATGTCCACCACATGCAATACCAGTGAGTTGCGTGACTGATCCATGCGAGCCCCTTCATACTGGCGAATGAGGTTCGTCATCAAGGCGGTTTCCACCAGGGGATCGCGCATCGGGTGATGCTCGAGGGCCTCGATCTGCTGCTCAAAAAACTGGCTGCGCTGTTCTGCTTCGGTGGCCGACATGCGATTCAACAGTTTGCGCATTTCTTCCAGGTGGGCGTTGGCAAGCTCTGCGGCAAACTGCGGCACCTCATCCTCCACCTCCACGCTGATAAAACTCGTCTTCACATCGTTGTTGATCTTGATGCGCTTCTTCATGACTTTGAGCATGTCGTCATCATCAAAGTCCTTGGTATTCTTTTGGTAGCGCTCCTTCAACTTAAAGCGTTGGGCAAGTGCCATGCGCACCGTGGTGCTCTCCATCAGGGCCGCGTACATGGCGCCCTGATTTTTGGATATCCCCGAGAGTCCCGCGAGGCCTACAGCACTGCCGCCCAATTGATCAGCCAGTGCCGCGGAGGCACTGGGCGCCTTGTCGGGAATCACGAACACGGCTTTGGCAGTGTACATCGGTGTTAACAGCAGGCTTACCACCACTGCAATGGCCACGGCAAAAAAGGGTGTACCCAGAAAAAGCCATTTTTCCTTTCCCAGTATGGTCAGCAGATCAAGCAGGCTGATGCTGTCGTCGCCCTCGATCATTGCTTTAAGACTTTGATGGCCACTGCAGCAAGCCCAATGTTACCCAATGCCGTACTCCAGTCTATGAAACCGCGCATAAAAACGGAATAGCCTGTTTCGGTAGAATATTTTTCCGGCACGACAATGGTGTCACCAGGCATCAGATGAAGATTCTTGATGGTGTCGGTCGCCAACCAGGAGTCATGGTCGGGCACCACGACGCTACCATCGGCATGCACAACAAAAATGTTGTCTTTCTGGGCCAGGGGCGTCAGCCCAGCTACCTTGAGATAATCCTCGGTAGTGCGTTTGGGGCGGTAAATGATTGAACTTTCGTTATAAACCGCGCCTACTGCGTTGACGTTGCCTGGCACAAAGGGAATTTTTATCTCATCACCATTTTCCAGCACAAAATCCGGCAGGGTCTGTGCGTAAGGATCCATTTCCATCACCACCCGACCGTTGGGCTTGACGCTGCGCAGCTCGTTGATCTTTTGTTGAAAGCGCTCACGGGATTGCTGCTGGATCAGGGCCCCTGCTGCGGCACTGGAGCCAGTCGAAAGATTAACCTGGTTGGACTCAACGTTTAACCGGATTTCCATCTGCCGAATGATCGTATCCAGATTTTTGGTCTGTTGCTCTTTCACCGACACGCGTGATACTTCCGTGCCATAGATATAGGCCCGATCCGTCACTCCCCCGGCACGCTCAACCAGCTGGCGCAAGGTTTCGCCCGGCTGCAATTGGTAAATGCCGGGGGATTTTACCTCACCCTGCAGGCGCACCATGCGGGTTTGGCTTTCCAGCGGTACTTGTACATCCTTTTGGGTAAAAATGGTGATGATATCACCAGGCATCAGGGCCAGATTCTGGGTGGGGTCGCCATTAACCACTGCCTGCTCCAGGTTGAAGGAGAGCACCTGGAGCTGTTGGTCCGGTTCCGTGACGCGCTCAATGATGGCTTCACCCCAGTTGATCTGGTCTTGGCTGTTGCGGTCAATGCGTGCCAACTCACTGGAGGCTGACGCTTGCGGAGTTGAAAAATTAAAGCGGCGCAGATAATAACCACTGGTCAGGAGAGCGTCGCGGTTGGGAATGATGTCGCGGATATGCGCGCCGGGTTCAATTGGAATACGAATCGGTGCGGCATCCGCAATGTGCAATGTGACCGCATTGCCGAAGGCGGGCTTGATGGGGAAAAGTGTAATGATGTCACCATCGCGTAAGGGGGTCGCCAGCCCTTTCGCATCCAGCATCAACTTGATCGCGGTCAAGGGCTTGTGCTGCAGGGAATCAACGCGCTCGAGGCTGGCCCGAAGGGGGCTGGTCCAGGCTGGCACACCCCCTGAAATCTGAATCAGGTCAAGCAGCGGCTGAGGCTTGTCAGTGGGTAACAGCTCATAAACGGCCGGTGTCGGTGTGGAACCCAACAATGCCACCTGCGGCCCAATTCGTTGGATATTGATGGCGTCGCCCTGTTCCAGATGCAGATCCTTAGAGGTGTCTCCCGTGGCCAGGAATCCGTAAAGATCAATTGTCCCTACCACCTTGCCGCCGCGCACCAACTGAATGTTGCGCAAACTGCCATTGTTGTTGGGGCCCCCGGTGGCAAACAATGCATTGATCAAGGTGCTGACGCTACTGACCACATACTTGCCAGGGGCGCGGGCTTGACCTACCACATACACTTCAATGCCGCGTAATTTCCCCAGCGAGACCGAGATATTGAAATCGGAAATGAATCGGCTTAACTGGCCCTTGAGGTAAGGCTCAAGGTCTGACATATGCTTGCCTGCAACCACCACCGGACCGATTTTGGGCAATTGCACCGTGCCATCGCGACCCACGATCAGGGTTTGGTCAAAATCAATCGCGGCGCTGAAGACCTTGACCACCATTTCGTCACCTGGCCCCACGATGTAGTTTGACGGCACGGGTACCGAATTAAGCGCAGCAAAGGGGTTGGATTGGTTGAACAGGGAGAAGCCGAATATCGGTAAGCTCTGGCCAGTAGTTTGGAAAATGAACTGCTGAAACGCATTAGGTGGCAAGGAAAGTTTTTCATTGGCCACTTCCTTGCGCTGGGTGGTGTCCTTGCTGTCCTTGGTGCTCGCCTCCCCGCCCCCCTTATCCTGGTTGGGGCTGGTGGCATTGCGAGCAGCCGCTCTGCCCCCCCCCTGCGTTGGCAGCGTAATCCCTGGCGGCAGCGTCACGCAAGGAGGCAGCGTCAGGTCATTGGGAAGGGTGGTGCACTGGCCTTGCGAAGGAGAAGGGTCTGACTGGGTCTGTGGGGTAGAGAGGGGGTTAGTCGAAACCGGGTCAGCGGCCCAGGTGGGAGAAACTGCCAAAACCACAAGGAATAAAGGTATCCGCAACATCACTGACATCATGCTTCCGACCATGGACATTGGCAACTTTCCAGTAGGTGACGACGAGCGCCATTATTGCACAGGCAAGATTCTTCGTCAGGCTGTCAACAATGGCCACCCAGACGTGTTTAAAAGCCGGCATAGACTGAAATATCCGCACGGAGGTCACCGACACTCTTGACACCACCGGCCTCCGTTACCCGTGCCAAGTCAAAGTTCATGTTGAAATTTCTCAGAATATTCCAACGAAAACCTGCGCCAAAACTGGCGATAGAGATCTGTTGCCGGAGTTCTCCCGCCAGGGGATTGTTGGCGGCTGCTGCGGTATCATAGAAAAGCAAGCCGCGCAGGTTGCCTTCACCTGGCACCAACTTCCCGGTCAGGTTGGGCATATAAAATTCGAAATTGGCGACATAACCGGTATCCCGGACAATTTCGCGCTCCAGGAAACCACGAACGGCAGTCGCACCGGCAATGCTAAATTATTCGCCGATGACCAGAGCATCCGGGGTGTACTGCGAGTTGAAAGCAGCGCGGACTTGCCAGTTATTTTCAAAGGCGTTGACCATGCTGGTACCAAAGCGAAGGATCGTGTAACTGGCAGGCGCCCCATCGCCGCCATTCGGACTCGGACGCGCCGCATTGAAATCACTCTGCTGGCCATGAGCTGCCCCAGGAACATTGTGCGATAAAGCAACATAAAAGTCGGACGTTCTCCCGGGCTTTGACCAATTGCCACTGTAGGCCATGCTGATGGGTACCACGGTAACGTCCGCCGCGATGGGGCCGCAGCCAGCCGCGCCGAAATTGCCGAGCGCGCAGTCGTTTAGGTAGGCTCGATAATCGAGACCGTAAACGATCCGATGCGAGTACTCGCCTTGCCGCTCCAACAACTGGTTATAGCGCAAGCCGTAAACAGCCCCCTTGCCGGAGAACGTGAGCGGACCAGCAACGGTCTGCGCGGTGCCGGCGCTGACATCCGAGTAGGCCATGATGAAATCCATGGAATCACCCAATAAATACAGCGGCAGGCGGTAGCTTCCACTATAGAGGCTGACGGCAGATATATTCCCCGGCGAGGTAATGTAGTTAAACGTCCCAACATCGTCGCGATTGAATAGATCGGCATGCTGCACGCCGGCACCGATTCGAAAATCGCCGGTTTGCGGGTTACCGGTGTTGTCAAAAGTCAGAAAGGTTTTTAGCGGATGTACGTCAACAACGTCAACGGTGGCATCCGCCAGGTTTTGACCTTCTCGGGGACGCAACACGACGTCCACTTGCTTGGCCGGGTTCTCGTTGGCACTGAGTAAATGAGTAAGGTCGCCATAACAACCAAAGGCCTGCGATTGTAGGCCTTTTGCATTGGGCTGGTGGGCGCGTGGTGTGGACCACCGTAAAGGCGGACTGAGAAAGACGGGGGGGAGATGTTCCAATTAAGCCCGAATCAGCCTATAACCAACTACTAGAGAATGTCTATATGGCTGCAAGCCCGGCCTGTGGTGGGGCTTGTGGCTTTCCGGTGACACTGCCGTCTGCCAGAGAGACTTGTTGGTAGGCGCGATTGGACTCGAACCAACGACCCCCACCATGTCAAGGTGGTGCTCTAACCAGCTGAGCTACGCGCCTGCTAAGCCTTTGATTTTACCTTTTAGATGCCACTGGCGCAAGAAATGGACGAGGAGTTACTCAATCCTGCTTCACGCAATCCACATAAAAACTGGACTCGCCGTTAAGCCCGGCTTTGGATAGCCCATGGATATCGGTTTCAAAACCGGGAAAACGTCCGTTGAAATCCCGGGCAAATTTAAGATAGCGCACAATGGTGGCATTAAAGCGCTCTCCGGGAATCAATAACGGAATGCCAGGAGGATAGGGCGTCAACAATACCGAGGTGATGCGCCCTTCCAGATCGTCAATTCCGACACGTTCCGTTTCACGGTGTGCCATACGGGCAAATGCGTCTACAGGTTTCATTGCCGGCACCATGTCAGAGAGGTACATCTCTGTGGTTAGCCTTGCCACATCATTGGTGCGATAGACTTCATGGATCTGGTCGGAGAGGTGCTTGAGCCCCCAGGTTTCGTAACGCGGATACTTGGCAACGAATTCAGGCAACACCCGCCACAAGGGTTGATTTTTGTCGTAGTCATCCTTGAACTGTTGCAATTCGGTCACCAGTGTATTCCAGCGGCCTTTAGTGATGCCGATAGTGAACATGATGAAGAAGGAATAGAGTCCGGTTTTTTCCACCACCACGCCGTGCTCGGCCAGGTACTTGGTCACCACTGCTGCAGGAATCCCCATATCGTGGAAGTCGCCATCAACATCCAGGCCCGGGGTGATCACAGTGGCCTTGATGGGATCCAGCATATTAAAGCCGGGAGCCAGATCGCCAAATCCGTGCCAGCGCTCGTTTGGTTTTAACATCCAGTCTTCGCGACTGCCGATACCCTCCTCTGCCAGGTACTCGGGGCCCCATACCTTAAACCACCAGTCGGCCCCCCACTCTTCGTCAACCTTACGCATGGCCCGCCTGAAATCCAGCGCTTCGTTAATGGATTCTTCTACGAGCGCCGTCCCGCCGGGGGGTTCCATCATGGCTGCCGCCACATCGCAGGACGCAATAATGGCGTACTGTGGACTTGTCGAGGTGTGCATCAGGTAGGCTTCGTTGAAACAATCCCGATCAAGTTTCCGGGTTTTGCTGTCCTGAATCAGGATTTGTGAAGCCTGGCTCAGCCCGGCCAACAACTTGTGGGTGGATTGGGTGGACATGACCATGCTTGACTCACAGATCGGGCGGTCGCGCCCAATGGCATGCATGTCCTTATAAAAGTCGCTGAATGTTGCGTGCGGCAACCAGGCTTCATCGAAAAGCAGGGTATCAATTTCGCCATCCAGCATGCCTTTGATGGTCTCTACATTGTAGATGATGCCGTCGTAGGTACTTTGGGTGATAGTCAACACGCGGGGTTGCAGGGTGCAGCCTTGGGCAAACGGATTGGCTGCTATTTTGCGGCGAATATTTTCCGGATTGAATTCACTCAGGGGGATAGGCCCAATGATGCCGTAATGGTTGCGCGTAGGCATCATGAATACCGGAATGGCCCCGGTCATCATGATAGCGTGCAGCACTGACTTGTGGCAGTTGCGATCCACCACCACGACATCACCAGAGGCTACGGTAGAATGCCAGACGATTTTGTTGGAAGTGGATGTCCCGTTAGTCACAAAAAACAAATGATCGGCATTAAAGATACGCGCCGCGTTGCGTTCTGAGGCTGCCACCGGTCCGGTATGGTCAAGGAGCTGCCCGAGTTCGTCCACGGCATTGCAGACGTCAGCACGCAGCATGTTCTCCCCAAAAAACTGGTGGAACATCTGGCCCACCGGACTTTTTAGAAATGCCACACCACCCGAATGGCCGGGGCAATGCCAGGAGTAGGATCCGTCCGAAGCATAATGGGTCAGCGCCCGGAAAAAAGGTGGCGCCAGGGAGTCCAGGTACACCCGTGCCTCGCGCGCAATATGCCGTGCTACAAACTCGGGGGTGTCCTCGAACATGTGAATGAAGCCGTGTAATTCTTTTAACACATCGTTTGGAATATGGCGTGATGTGCGGGTTTCACCATACAGAAAAATAGGGATATCAGCATTGCGCCAGCGAATTTCCTGTACAAAAGCACGCAGGTGCTTCAGCGCTGATTCCATTTCACCGGGCGATCCGGCTCCAAACTCTTCGTCATCAATGGACAGGATGAAAGTGGATGCACGGCTTTGCTGCTGCGCAAAAGACGCCATGTCTCCAAAGCTCGTCACTCCCAACACTTCCAGCCCTTCCTTCTCGATAGCATCAGCCAGCGCCCTGACACCCAACCCACTGGTATTTTCAGAGCGAAAATCCTCATCAATGATGACGACTGGAAAGCGGAATTTCATGGAGTAACTCCCTTCAGGAAGGGCAGGATTATAGACCCCTTTCTGCGCGTAGCGCGGCTTTATTCAATTTGCCTGTAGCGGTATGGGGCAGACTGTCCACAAAATCAATCTGGTCAGGCATCCACCACTTGGCTATACGTTGCTCAAGATAGCTTTTTAATCCGTCGACCGTAACATCCTGCCCTGGTTTTTTGACGACCAGCAGGAGGGGACGCTCGCCCCAATGCGGGTCCTCTATCCCGATGACAGCGGCCTCCTGAATGGCTGGATGGCCTATGGCTACCTGTTCAAGCTCGATGGAGCTGATCCATTCCCCACCGCTTTTGATCATATCCTTGGCGCGATCAGTAATCTGCATGAAACCCTGTTCGTCTATGACAGCCACATCGCCAGTGGGAAACCAGCCCTGTTGTAATTGATCCTTTGATTCCTGGTAATACCTGTTGCAGACCCAATGGCCCTGCACCATGAGGTGTCCAAAGGTATGGCCATCATGGGGTAAAGTTTGCCCCCCATCGTCAACGATTTCCAGATCCGCTCCAAATAGCGCCCTCCCCGAACGGGCCTGCCAGTCGCGCCGGGCCTGTCCCTGTAATCCCGCCTGAGGCGGCTTGGGAAGGTTTAAAGCGGCTACCGGGCTGGTTTCCGTCATGCCCCAACCAGGTAAAACCGTCACTTTCTGGACATCTTCAAAATAGCTCAGAATGGTCTTTGGACACGCCGCTCCGCCCACGCCCAAGCGTTGGAGGTGATGAAGCTCGCGCCCTTCAGCCTGCAGGTATTGCATTAAATTGTTCCACACAGTGGGAACCCCGGCGGTCAAGGTTACCTTTTCGGATTCCAGCAATTGGTACAGGCTTGCCCCATCCAGATGAGGGCCCGGCAACACCAGCTTGGCCCCTACCAGGGCTGCAGCATAAGGAAATCCCCAGGCATTGGCATGAAACAGGGGAACCACCGGCAAAACCGTGTCGCACGCGGAAAATGACAGGGAATCCGGCAAAGACACGGCCCAAGCATGCAACAAGGTGGAGCGGTGGCTATAGAGCACCCCCTTGGGCTTGCCTGTGGTGCCGGAGGTATAACACAGGCCAGCTGCGTTGCGCTCGTCCATCTCTGGCCAGGCAAAGGTGCTGGAAGCTTGTGCCAGAAGCGCCTCATAACTGGCCAGAGGCAGCACAGATTGCGGTAGCGGTGTCTGTGCTTCGCCCATCAGGATAACCCGGCTTACACCAGCCAATTGCGAAGCAAGAGACTCCAGCAAGGGCAAAAACATGGGATCAACCAGCAAAACTTTGTCTTCCGCATGGGTAATGATGCCGGCAATCTGTTCAGGGAACAGGCGCGGATTAATGGTGTGGCAAATGGCGCCCATACCCGAAATGGCGTAGTACGCCTCCAGATGACGGTGGTGATTCCAGCCCAGGGTTCCCACCCGGTCACCCGGGATCACTCCCAGACCCTGCAAGGCGTTGGCCAGTTTGCGGGCGCGCACGTGGGTGTCATGCCAGGTACCACGGTAGAGCGTCTTGTCCGCATTGCAAGAAACGATCGCTGTGTCGCCATGGTGTCGATCCGCGTGCGCTATCAGAGATGAAATCAGCAGGGGGCGGTACATCATCAAACCAAGCATGGGGGGAGCTCTCCGTAAAATTTTCCTGATGCTATCGTAAACCAAGCCCGGCAGGACAGTTATAATGTCAGACCAGCCATCATGAAAACTACTTTGCCGCGCTTGCAAGACGCCCTGGGCCGCCCCCTGCAGGATCTGAGGATCTCGGTGACGGACCGGTGCAATTTTCGCTGCACTTATTGCATGCCACGCGAAATCTTTGGCCCCGATCACGCCTTTCTGCCGCGTCCCGCGCTTTTGACTTTTGAAGAAATCACCCATGTGGCGCGCGTATTTGGCTTACTGGGAGTCCATAAAATCCGTCTTACTGGTGGTGAGCCACTGTTGCGCAAACAACTGGAATCTCTGGTGGCGCAGCTGGCCCTGATTCCCGATGTAGAACTTACGCTGACCACCAATGGTGCCTTGCTTGCAAAAAAAGCCAAAGCCCTCAAGGACGCCGGACTACAGCGAATTACGGTCAGCCTTGATGCCCTGGACGATCCAACCTTCACGCGCATGAATGATGCCGAATTTACGGTAGCACAGGTACTGCAGGGCATTGATATAGCGCAGCGTGTTGGGCTATACCCAATCAAAGTCAATGCCGTAATCCAGCGTGGCGTCAATGAACATGCCATCATGGACCTGGCTGATCATTTTCGTGGAACCGGCATCATCCTGCGTTTTATTGAATTCATGGATGTAGGTGAATCGAATGGCTGGCGTTTGGATGATGTGGTGTCCGCAACCGAAATAATGGACCAAATCAAGGCCCGTTGGCCCATAAAACCACTTAAGCCCAACAGTGTTGGTGAAGTGGCCCAACGCTACTGTTACTCTGATGGCGCTGGCGAAATTGGCTTCATCGCTTCCGTGACCCAACCGTTTTGCCGCAACTGCTCACGTATTCGGTTGTCTACCGATGGCAACCTTTTTACATGCCTGTTTGCAAGCCAGGGGTTTGATCTCAAAACCCCTCTGCGGAGCGGTGCGGATGACGCCACTTTGTTGCATGCCATTTCATCCCTGTGGCGCCACCGCCAGGATCGTTATTCGGAGCAGCGCTCCGAAGCCACGCGGGGACTGCATAAGATAGAAATGTCATACATTGGAGGTTGATTATGACTATTGCCGGTTGCATTCTGGCAGGTGGTGCCAGCACACGCATGGGGGGGCAGGATAAAGGCCTGCTTTCATGGCACGGTCGCCCTTTGATCGAGGCCGTTATGGAACGGTTTCAGCCACAAGTAGATGGCTTGATGATCAGCGCCAACCGGCACCTCCAACAGTATAGGCAATACGGCCATCCGGTTCTTTCCGATGCTGAACATGGTTACGCTGGCCCCCTTGCCGGTATCGAACAGGCGCTTGCCCACGCAGAAGCTTCCCATGACCTGGTGGCAATAGCCCCCTGTGATGCGCCTCTGTTGCCACTTGATCTGGTCGCGCGGCTTTACGCCGCCCTAGGCGCGGCCGATGCTGATATAGCTTATGCTGTGACTGTGGGCGGTGATCAACCGGTATTTGCGCTGATCAAGACCATGCTGCTTCCCAATCTTTCGGAATATCTTCGTGAAGGAGAACGTAAGGTACAACGCTGGTATGCGCGTTGTCCCACGGTTACTGTACCGTTTGACGATGTCCCGCTGGCATTTACCAACATCAATACGCCGGAAATGCTGCACAGCGTAGTACCGGGAGCATGATGAGCAGCCCTGAAGTACCTTATCTCACAAACAGTGCCGACGATTATGATCCGCAGTCCATGACGGTGGCCCAGGCACGGGCTGTTATTTCTGCCCACCTCAAACCCATAAAAGACACTATGCGGACGCCGTTACGTTCAGCTTTAAACCACATTCTGGCAGAAGATATTATTTCCCCCATGAATGTACCGCCCCATATCAATTCAGCCATGGATGGGTATGCAGTCCGGTTTTCTGATCTATCACTCACGGGCGAGACGGCACTTACCGTCTGCGCCAGCGTTCTGGCCGGGGCAACTCCCCCCCCTCCGCTTAAGCCTGGCCAAGCCATACGGATAATGACGGGCGCCGCACTTCCTGAAAACGCTGATACCGTCGTCATGCAAGAACAAACCCGCCGCGAAGGCGACCAAGTCTGGATTCAGGCTGATCAAAAAAATGGCCAACATGTACGCATGGCAGGCGAAGATTTACACAAAGGGGCTTCGGCCTTGCGTCGCGGGCAGCGCCTGAGAGCTGCCGAACTTGGACTGATTGCTTCACTGGGAATTGGCGAAGTCAGTGTATTTCGCCCATTGCGAGTGGCATTTTTTTCTACTGGCGATGAACTCACTTCCATCGGCCACCCCTTGACCGATGGACAAATTTACGACAGCAACCGATATACGCTTTACGGCATGCTGACAAGCCTGGGCTTTGATTGCTTCGATTTGGGGGTGGTAAGGGATCATCCCGTAGCCATTGAAAACGCTTTTGAAGAGGCTTCGCGAATGGCTGACGTTGTTTTGTCCAGTGGCGGCGTTTCGGTGGGTGAAGCCGATTTCATAAAACCATTATTGGCGCGGATGGGCAAAGTGGTGTTCTGGAAAATTGCCATGAAGCCAGGTCGCCCGCTGGCCTATGGCCAATTGGGACAGTGTCATTTCTTTGGATTGCCAGGCAACCCGGTAGCCGTCATGGTGACCTTCTACGCGTTTGTACGCGATGCCCTGTTGACTCTGGCAGGGGCAAATCCGTTGCCGGTTGTCCCCGGATTTACAGTACGGACAACCACAGCTCTGAAGAAGGCGCCAGGGCGCACCGAATTTCAGCGAGGCGTTCTCAGTCAGAATGCACAGGGTGAATGGACCGTCCGCTCTACCGGTAATCAGGGATCGGGTATTCTGCGTTCCATGAGTGAAGCCAACTGCTTTATTGTACTGCCACAGGATTGTGGCTCTGTTGCTGCGGGAGCCGAGGTGGAGGTGCAACTTTTTGAGGGGTTGCTGTAATCCTATGACTCGCATGCACGATCTCCCTTTTCGCGACCTGCAGTTATATGCAACCGCGCCCTACGCCTGCAGTTACCTGCCTGGACTGGAGGCGCGTTCCCAGGTTGTCACGCCAGGTTATCTTATTAACCAGTCACTCTACAGCGCGCTAATCGATTCCGGTTTTCGGCGCAGCGGCGCGTTTACCTATCGCCCCCATTGCGACCAGTGCAATGCCTGCATTCCGGTACGGGTGGACATCAACGCATTTAGTCCCAATCGCTCCCAGCGTCGGGCCTGGGCACGTCATGACGAGCTTACTGCGCAACAAGGGCCTCTTCGGTTTAACCCGGAGCACTACGCGCTGTACACCCGCTACCAGCTATCCCGTCATCTGGAGCGGGATATCGATCAGGACAGCCAGGAGCAGTACATCCATTTTTTGCTACAGTCCACCATACCCAGTCATCTGGTGGAATTTCGGGACAACGGCGTGCTGCGCATGGTCAGCATTATCGACGAACTCGAGCAGGGGCTCTCTTCTGTCTACACCTTCTACGACCCTGATCTTCCCAAAGCAAGCTTTGGCACTTACAACATCTTGTGGCAAATCCAACAGTGCCGTAGCCGCGGACTTCCCTGGCTTTATCTTGGTTACTGGATTCGCCACAGTCAAAAAATGTCCTACAAAATCCAGTTCCAGCCGCTTCAGGGACTGATCAACCAACATTGGACACCCTTGCCCGCAATTGGCGCGGAGACTCCTTAATGCTCTATCCCCTGGCAAGGAATCTCCTGTTCCAGATGGATGCGGAACGGGCCCATACACTTTCTCTTAAAGCCATCACTCATGCGGCCCGTTGCGGCCTGGTCCAACCCGGCAAAGCACAAAGCGTGCGCCCCTGCACCGTGATGGGATTGTCCTTTCCAAACCCGTTGGGAATTGCCGCCGGAATGGATAAAAACGCTGAGTATCTGGATGGCCTGGGCTCACTTGGCGTCGGTTTTGTAGAAGTAGGCACCGTCACCCCGCGTCCCCAGCCTGGCAACCCCAAGCCTCGCGTATTTCGCCTTCCTGAAGTCGAAGGTGTCATCAACCGGTTGGGATTCAACAACGATGGTGTAGAACATCTCCTGCAGCAAGTTTCACGCGCAAAATACAAGGGGATTCTTGGCATCAACATTGGAAAGAATTTTGACACCCCAATGGAAAATGCCGTGGATGATTACGTGTTTGCCCTGCGCCGGGTATACCTTCACGCGCACTACGTCACAGTCAACATTTCCTCCCCAAACACGCAAAACCTGCGCCAGCTTCAGGAAAGCGACGAACTGACCCGCCTGCTTACGGCGATCAAGACCACGCAAAGCGAATTGGCAGACCAAAGCGGCCGATATGTCCCCATTGCCCTGAAAATTGCCCCTGATCTGGATGTAGAGCAGATCGAGCGCATTGCCCGGTTGTTGATGGAACACCGCATGGATGCGGTCATTGCCACAAACACTACAATCAGTCGTAGTACCGTTTCCGGACATCCCCTGGCCATGGAAAGCGGAGGCTTGAGTGGGGCACCTCTGTACGAAATGTCGCTCTCTGTAGTACAAGCTTTGTCGCGCAAACTCGACGGCGCCCTGCCTATCATTGGAGTTGGCGGCATCACCAGCGGTGCACGCGCCAAAGCCATGCTTGACGCCGGTGCTTCTTTGATTCAACTTTACACGGGCCTGATCTTCAAGGGTCCTGATCTGATCAACGAAATCTTCAAGGCACTGGAGTGAATACCGACAAGGTGCCACCCACCCTTTTTAATCGCACTCAGGTTGCGCTGATTCGCGAAGACGAATGCATTGGCTGTTTCCGTTGCATTGCCGCCTGTCCAGAAAATGCCATTCTGGGCGCATCGCGCCTGATGCATACTGTCCTGCATGATTTATGCACCGGGTGCGAGAACTGTTTAGCCCCCTGCCCGGTTGATTGCATCGATCTTGTTCCGGCAAAACCCTTGGCATCAGCACAAGATACTTTCGTGGCGTCGCTTGCCATCACGACGTAGGGCACTGACTACATGAAACTGGCTGACCGCGTCGAACTGTTTACCCGGCTACAGGCAAATCATCCACACCCGACAACCGAACTGCATTACTCCAACCCGTTTCAACTTCTGGTAGCAGTCATCCTCTCAGCACAAGCCACTGACAAAAGCGTCAATCTGGCAACTGCGCCACTATTCAAAACCATTGCCACACCAGCCGCCCTGTTGGCCATGGGGCAAGCCCGATTTGAGGAAGCCATTCGTACCATTGGACTCTATCGCACCAAAGCACGCAACATCATGGCCACGGCCCGCATTCTGGTGGATCAACATGGCGGACAAGTTCCCAGCGAGCGCGAAGCCCTGGAAGCACTTCCCGGTGTTGGCCGTAAAACTGCAAATGTGATTCTCAATACAATCTTTGGGCAACCTACTATTGCTGTGGACACCCATATCTTTAGAGTGGCCAACCGTACCGGGCTTGCCCCGGGGAAAACTCCGCTGGAAGTGGAAATGAAATTGCTAAAGCAGGTGCCGCCACCCTTCAGGCAAGACGCGCATCACTGGCTGATCCTGCACGGGCGCTATGTTTGCAAGGCACGTCAACCCGATTGCGGCCACTGCATCATCATTGATCTGTGCGCCTATGGTGACAAACATGTTTAATCCATCACGCAACGAAGCACGCCAGTTCTTTTTTGAGGTATGGCGCAAGCAAAAAAACAAAACGTTGATGACCCCATTAGAAAGTGTGGCCTGGGAGATTATCAGCCATCACCCTGAATACCACGAGCATCTCGAACATCCTGAACGCACGCTTGAACGTGAATGGTTTCCAGAACAGGGTGAAACCAACCCGTTTTTGCACCTGGGATTGCATCTTTCCGTGGAAGAGCAGCTTTCTATAGACCAACCACCCGGCATTCGCGCAGCCTATCAGCGTCTTTGTGCTCAACTCAAGGACGAGCACGCGGCCCGTCATCATGTACTGGAGTGCCTTGCGGAAGTCCTTTGGGATGCACAACGCAACAATGCCCCGCTGGATGGTGAACGATATCTGGCGTTAATTGGGGTCGGGGGGGGGGGGGGGGGGGGGGGGGGGGGGGGGGGGGGCGGGGGCGCGGGGGTGGGGGGTGGCGGGCGGGGGGGGGGAGCCGAGAAAAGTGAGCGGAAACGAAGAGGAGAGGCGGCGGCTCAGGAGCGG
>VFSW01003266.1_pt1 | contig 24351 bp, 19 predicted proteins | sample 5358111 | NCBI WGS metagenome assembly VFSW01 (sample SAMN11554181, study PRJNA540505) | mine drainage metagenome | isolation source: sediment from site ElyBrook_90M | place: USA: Ely Copper Mine, Vershire, VT | collected 2017
GATTCAACATCCGAGCCAAGCTGATCTTGGCTTGCTCAATCCGCTTGATGGCTTCATCCTTCTGAGCGGTTGACATGTTGGCACTAGCCTTGACCGCACGCTCTTGCTTCGACAGCTCGCCGAGGCGCTTGTACACGGTGCCCGAAGTGCTGGCCATGGACAACTCTGTGGCGTATTGCTGAGCGAACGCACGGGCCTCAGCCAACTTACCCTGCTCAGCCAAGCGTGTGAACGTGCCCTTGGCTTGTTTGATTTCCTCCATCTTGGCGTAGGCTTCGTCGATTGGGCCACGGCCTTCGATGGGTTGGAACAGGGAGCCAATGATTGGCATCTGGCTGACCTTGGTGCTGGGCTTGGCCACAACCTGCTCTGGTGTCTTCTCCAAAACTGGGTTGGCGAGCTGGGCCAACGCAACGCCCAAGCTGCCGAAGTAACCGCGAATCAGGTAGTCCAGCTTGACGGGGCTCAGGCCAACTTCGCCGGTGACGCTGCCGATCATCTTGCTCAGCTCGGATGTGTTGTCGCGGTAACGCTCGGTGGGGAGCACTTGCAGGTCACGAGCCGACTCGATGTCGCCTGAGTAGAACGACTTGCCGAGGATGACCTCAGCCGCTGGCTTAATGGCTTGTGGCAAACCAAACGGGTTGGACTGAGCGAACAGCTTGCCGATACCGAGCATGGCCTTGTCTGCCTTCTCGTCGCCGACTGCCATGTTGTAGATCGCCTCGGGTAGCGCCTTAAAGATGTAACCCAATTCGAATGGAAGTGGCACGCGCATTGGCTCGTCGATGCCGGGGATGCTCAGGAAGAAGTTGCCATAACGTTCTTCGGGCTTGGCGTTCTTGTACGCTTCGTCGTCCTGCATGAGCGCGGCGTAGGCGATGGCGGCCACGGCCAGCATGGTGCCTCGCTTCAACATTTTCTCGCGCACTTGGAGTTGCTTCTCGAACGGCATCTGGCCTTTGTAGGCGCGGTACAACACGTCCAGACCTTGAATCTGTGCGTTGAAGAACGGAATGAGCGTGGAGAGCACCTGCATGCTGGGTGACAAGCCACGACGTGAGAAGTTCATGGACTCAAGGGTGCGGGTCAGGGCCTGCATCTCGGTCATGCCTTGCTTGATCGCTTCGTTGTAGATCACCGCGCGGGTAGAAGAATCGCCCTGCAAAGCGAAGGCGTCGAGCTTAGCCATGGCTTTCTCCCAGCCAGACTTACCCGAGGAGATGTCGCGCAGGAAGGTCTTCAAGTCCTTGGAGTCTCCTGTAAACACGTTGCTGCTAATCGCACCAGACTCCATGAGCTTGCTCTCAGCCTCGCTGCGGCCGCCCACCATCTTGCTGAGTTCTTTCAGAGAGCTGAGCACAGGCATTGAGTCTGTGCCGGTGGTCAACCATGCAGACAGCGGGTCACGAATGGCCTGGCGCACAGCGTACGCGGGGTTGCGTGTCACGAACTTGCGCAGCCAGTCAGAGGGGTAGCCCATCAAACGCACGACGGCGGGGATGGTGGTGGCGATACCCTCCATGGACTTGACCACGAGTTCAGCGGGGATGCCGAAGGCGTCTTTGTCCACGACCGCATACTTGGGTTCGCCGTGCTCGAAGAAGCGCACGATGCTTGGGTCAGCAGGGCCTTTGCCGTCGCCGACGCGGCTCACGATGCCGACCTTCTTCAACGCGTACGCTGTGTTCTTGGTCTTGATGTTGCGCAAGGCCATGTCAGTAATCATGGCGGTGTTTTGCATAGCGCTCTCGTAGAGCGGCATGACCTTCTCATCGCCGCCCAGCAACTCTTTGAGCTGTGGTTGGTTCTTGATGTTGCCGATGCGCAGGATGGACTCACCATCGACTACGAGCTCGACGTTGCCATCTTTCTCACGATAGAACGGCACGTATGGCTTGGACTTCAACTCAGCGGCTTTGCCACGGCTGATCGCACCGGACTGCGCCAAGAAGTCGATGAGGCCGTCGTTGTATGCCTTGTATTCTTTGGCCGCTGCCTCGAACGCTGTCTTGGCCTTGGGGTTGGTAGCCAGCTTGTCCGTAACTTCTTTGTAAGCAGCGCGAGCTTCCGGCTCGCTCTTGCCCAGCTTGCTCCAGCCCACAGCATTGGCACGCTGGCCGACGAGGTAGGAGGTCAAGTAATCTTCGATGGTGGCTTCGTTGCCCAGACCAGACTTGCCGGCGAGCTCAGCGACCTTCATCAAGTTCGGGCCTTTCTTGGACTTGAACACGTACTCGGTGCCGCGCGGTGTCTTCTGAGATTCAAGCGACACTGGGCCGTTCGTCACGAACTGGCCGACGTATTGGCTACGCTGCTCGGTGAAGCGCAGGTAGTACATGGCTTGCTCGCCCTCCATGGAGGTGAGCATCTTCTTGTCCATGCCCGCACGGATGGCTGAGTCGATCGAAGCGTAGCTGTCCACGAACTGCTGGCGTGCGCCCAGACCAAAGAAGTTGGCCTTGATCTTGTCCTTGAGCGTGGATGGCTTGGCCGTGATGCTGTGCTTGGCCGTGCTCTTGGCGCCGCTGCGGAACAGCAAGCCGCCGTTGGGGTCACGGTATGCGCCAGTGCTTCCTTCGTTGAATTGCTTGCGTGCGTCGCGCAACAACTTGTACATGTCGCTGGTGCTGAGCTCGGCTGTGTTGACGAGGCCCATGTCACGGAACGCCTTGCGCACAGCGCCGACGATTTCTTTCATGAAGCGCTTGGCCTTGGCCAAGAAGTCCTCGGTCACACGCTGTTCTTCCACATAAGCCAGCATCTCTTGCAGGCCGACGAAGCGGGAGTCGAGATCGTTTGCGCCGCTTTCTTTGGCTTCGGAGATCGCGTTGCGCACTTGGATACCAACACCCAGGTCATCGGCGAGCTTGAGCACGCCACCCGGTTGGGTGTCGATGGTCTTCATCAAGTCGATCATGCCCTTCTTGCCCAACAAACCTTGGACGCTGTAGTGGCCGATCAACTCGTGAGCAATGGTGGCTTCGAGGTCTTTGACGTTGGCGTGGTGCGCACCGATGACGACCACTGTGCCGTCCTTCAAGACCACACCCTTCTTGTCCAGCAAGTCCATGTGCTTCAAGCCTTGGGCCGCAGCTTCCATGTAGAACTCTTTGGGGGCATCGTCCAGCGACTCGGCGTAGACGAACTTGATGCCCTTGGGCAACTTCAAACCGTCGATGACTTTCTGTGCTTCGTCCAGCTTGATGCCGTTGGTGCGTGGGCCTGTGCGCCAGTTGCCTTCGCCGTAGGTGCCGTCGTTCTCGCTATCCAGTGCTTCACGGGCATCGCGCAGGTACTTCATGTAGGCTTCTTCGGCGATCTGCTCATCGCTCTTACTACGACGCGTCTTGTCTGCGAAACGCTCCTGTTTTGCTGCCGTGCGTGCGCGACTTTCGGGGGAGCCTGTAGTATCTGTGTCGGGTGCAAAAATAGCTGTGCGAACGACAGGAGATTTGTCTCGCTTCGACTTAACCTCTTGCTTGCCTGCCGAGGCATACACCTCCTGCAAGTACTTTACCTGCTCTTTGAGCGCGGTTTTGTATTCGGGCGACTTGCGGCCGATCTCTTGCGCTTTACTTCTCTTTTCGATGTCCGCAAACTCTTTGTACTCGGACGCGCGGTAATCGTTTTTGCCGTACTTCTCTTGCAGCTTTGCCACACGCGTATCCAAAGCCTTTGCGATGCGCTTAAAGTCTTCGGTCTCTTTGCCTAGCTTGGTGGCCAGCTCCTGCATCTTGGCTGTCTTCTCGGCCTCGGGTGTCACATCCCCACGGTTGATGCGGGCGGCTGTGCGCGCAGCGCGAGACACGGGCTTGGCGCCACGTGCTTCTTCGTCGGCCTCAACCTTCTTGGCTTCACGTACATCACGCTCAGGTGCCGCTTTCTCGACGTTGAACAAGGTCTTGTACGCTTTCTCGATCTCGTTGCGCACGGGTGTGATCTTGGCCAAGGCGTTCTCGTAGCGCTTCAACGCTGAGTCCATCTTGCGCTGGAGCTGGTAACGCTCAGCCGCATCCATCTGACGTTGCTCAGGCGCTTTGCCCTTGCCGAGCTTGGCGTCCAGACGAGCAACTTTCTCCGCTTCGGTGGGCAGCGCCACGCCAGACTTCATGCGGGCGGCCATGGCTTCGTAGTCAGCAGCGGACTCGTACAGGTCAGTCAACCAAGACTTCTTGGCGTTGCGCTGCGGGTTCTCAACCTTACGCTTGAGTGCGTCGATCTTGTCCATTGTCTTGGCAACGACTTCTGGAGCGGCACGTGTGCTCTTGAGGCCGGGGAGGTTCAGGCGCTCGTCCAGTTGCTTAATCAAACGCTCGCGCTCAATGGCCTCGGCGTTGGTGTCCTTCTTCTCGGGAGCAAACGAGCCGGCAGCGGCCATGGCCCCTTCCCAGTCTTGGTTCTCCAACGCGGTGTTGTATAAGTTGCTAGGGCTGAACAGGTCAAGCGTAGCTTTGTCTTTGGCGGCAACGTGTTCTGCGGGCGCGGCTTCGAGTTGACCACGGGGACCAACTTCTGCTTCGGTGAACGCTTGCTTGGCCGACTCGGCTTTGCTTTCTGGGCCATAGAGACCGCGCTCGGCTTCGCCCTTCAAGACCTCAGTGGCTTTCACTTCGTCCGGCTTTTCTTGAGCGCCGAACATGCCAGGCGTTTCGCCGGCGGGTGTTTCAGCAACTGTGCGCAACTGCATTTGCTTGGCAGTCTTGTCTTGCAACGCTTGAATGTTCAGCTTCTCTGCATCAAACTGCTTGGCCAACTTCTCGGTTGCGGCGGTATCGCCTAGCTTAGCGGCTTTGATGAGCTCCTTTTGTGTCGCGAGCATCTTGGCTTGTGCATCGGCCAACTGCTTCTCGGCAATGACAGCCAATTCTTTTGTTGGGGCGGTAGAACCACCCATCTGTGTGATGATCTCGGCCGCGCTGGCTTGCTTTTGTTTGAGCGCGTTGATCTGCGGAGTCAAAGACAGGATGGTGGCCGTGTCGCCAGCCTTCGCTGCTTCTGCGGCTTGTGTTTGCAGGTCATCCAGCTGGGTACCCATGGCGTCGTGACGCTGCATGAGGTCAACAACATTGCGTTGGGGGTCAGCGTTGGGGATGGGAGCTGCTGCGGTCGGTTGGTTCTGGGCCGTCTCCTGCTCCATGGCGCTCATGCGCTGCTGCTCCATCTGGCTGATCTGCTCGCGGCGCGCATTGAACTCGTCACGCAGTGGGGCAAAGGTGCCCAGCAATTCGTCCTTAGCCATCTTGGCTTCGTTGTACTCGGCTTCCTGAGCAGGGGTGTACGCTGCGCGCGCGGCTTTGTACGCCTGAATTGTTTCGGGCTTAGCGTTCTTGCCAGGCTTCTTGGGCGGGGCGGCAGCATCAATGCGGTCGTTGAGGTCCTGCATCTGTGAACGCGCAGCGGTGAAGTCAGCAGACAGCTTCTGCAAATACTCGGGCTGGTTCTTGCGTTCTTCCTCGGCCGTTGCGGCGGCCAAGTCTTTGGCTTCCTGCTCCTGAGCTACTTGTTGGCGGGCTGCGCCCTTTTCTGAGAAACGACCAACAGCACCCAACGGTGCCAACAAACCAACTTGGTATGCGGTCTCGCCGTATTCTTTCAGAGCGTCTGGGCTGGTCAAAGACAGGCCGGCCTGCGCGCGCTCCAGCATCTGCTGTGTAATTTCAGTAGGGATTTCCGCCAGGGCGCCAGTGGCCGTGCCTTTGAGTAAAGACCGTGCGAGAGATTCTTCGGCCAGCTTGGCCGCGCCCTTGTTGGCTAGACCTTTGATTGGGATACCTGTGATCTGGCTGACTAACTTGCCGCCAAAAGGAATAAACATGCCGGCCATATCCAGCGCGGCTTGAGGAACTGCGGCCGCAGCGGCAGCACCACGATTGATTGGGGCGCCTTCGGCTTGTTGGCGCTCAATGTTGCCACCGAACTGCTGCAAGAAAGTTGGGGCAAAAGCACCTAACGCTCCACCAGCTACAGTACCTGCGGCTGTTCCGACAGGGCCGAGTGCAGAGCCAGCCATGGCTCCGAGGCGAGCACCACCGAAAGTAGCGGCCATATTGGGTGCTTGCTCAGCGATTGCTTTGGGGACTTGGCCCAGCGCTTCGCGCGCGGCGGAGAGGATGCCGTTCTTGTCGTAGGCTTCACGAACTTTGTCGAAGCTGACTTCTTCGGCGTAGCGACTGTTGATGTCTTGGCCGCGCTGAGCACCTGCTTGAGCCGCTTCTTCTGGATTGAATAGGGCGCCGAGGCCCGTCTGCATGCCGGATAGCGTTGACTCAAAACCTTTACCCAAGGCCCCCATCATGCCGCCTTGTTTGGGGAACAGGTCAGGAAACTTTACGCGTGCTTTCTGCATCGCTTCGTTTTCGGACATGCCTTCTGGAATACGTAAACGTGAACCGTCAGGGAGGGGCAGGTAGTTGGCCATAGTCAATCAGCAGTGAGTAACCCATTTAATGTGCAAACGCCCCAGCGGGTAAGACTGAGGCGCTGTGTGTGAATTCTCGCACAGAAGTGCGATTTGTTACAACTCTTGTGTGACAGGTTCAGCGGGTGCTTCGCTGCCAAAATACTTCTTCAACCCGGGGTGGTTGTTGATGGCTTCAAGCAAACGCTGCTGTTTGATCTGAGCTTTCTGTGCTTCTGGGATGAGCATATCCTTGTCGACTTCGCCGTTGATCTTGAGCTGCAACTGAGTAAGCATCTTGTCGTACGCTGCGCTTGAACCCGCCTTAGCTGCCATGGCGCCGTAGTAGGCACCTTGGTTGGCGATCTGTTGCTTCTGCAACTCGGAGCTGGTGGCAAACTGCTTCTCTTGACGAGCTTGATTGGCCAACTGGTTCATGGACTGGAAGTTACCTTTGCGGCCTTGCATCTCGGCTTGGGCCAAGTGCATCTCGGACTGCATAAGCGCGCGTCGCGCGGCGTCGTCTGCGCGTGTGGATTCCTTCAAAGCGGTCAAGCCTTGCTGGGCACCAGTGCCGATGTTCTGCAACGCATAGCGTGAGTTACCCGACATCATGCCAAGGCCAGCGGCCAGGAGTGCTTCTGCCTTGTTAGACTCTTTGCGCTTGGTCAAGTCGCTGCGTTCTTCCTCGAACTGCTTGCGGAACGGGTCCATGGCAGCACGATCTTCGGCGTTCATCTTCTCAACTTCGGGGTTGACTTCCTTCATCATGTCGGCCAATGTGCTTGGCTTGTACGTGCCAGCTCCGCCTGCACCACCAACGCCTGCGGCAGCGGCAAGACCTGCGCGCTCACCGGCAACAGCACTGGGGGTTACCTTTTCTTTGGCGGCTTCGGCCACAGCGGCAAGACCTGTTGGAACACCTTGCGCACTGCGCTCTTGTGCCTTCAAACGCTTAGTCTCGGCAGGGCTGCCCAGGTAGTCAGGTGCGTTCAGCTTTTCTTGCTTGATGGCTGCCATGGGGTCTTTGTTCAAGGCCTCCTTGTACCCGATCGACTTCTTCAGCTTGTCCAAGAAAGACAGCTGAGGGCCGGTATCGTCCATCACGGCTTCGCCTGTGAGTGGGTCAAAAGACATACCACCGCCAACCAAGCTGCCATCTGTGTTGCCTGCGTAGCCGGGCACGTGGCCACCTTCTTCAAACGCCACGATACCGCCGCCAGCCATGCCCTTCATGTTGTCGGCAGGCAAGGCGCCGATGCCAACGTTCTCAGGCAGCTGTTGTGGAGACATGCCGGCGATGGCTTGGTCAGCCACCTTGGGTTGAGGCATCGCGCCTTGCGCACCCTGCGCGGCAGAGCGCATCTCTTTGCGGCGGTTGGACTCAGCAATCGTCAGGGACAACATGTAAGGGTCGGCCTTGTGCATCGTCGCATATTGCTGCAACGCACTGTCTGGCATCTTGGCCAGTTGCGAGGTGATCTGGTTGACGTTGAGCATATCGCTTCCTTAAGCCATGTTGTAGATTGCCAAGTCGGCCAAGCCGGACGGTGCGCGGGCAGTACCGCCAGCAGCCATTTTGCTGACGCCGTAGGCAGCAGTACCCAAACCAGCCAACTGAGACGCGGCGGATGGAGCCGCTTGGTACGACTGAGTAGAAGTGGTTTGCAAAGGCAAGCCGCGCAACATGGCGTTCATGTTGGAGAGCTGTTGCATGCCCCACTGTTGTTGCGTAGCGTAGTTCTGAATCTGCTGGTTGATCTTGTTCTGCTCCAGCTGTTGCTGTTGCGTGCCCAACTGGTTTTGCAGGCCGATGGCGGACTGCTCTTGACCAAACTGGTTCTGACCCAACTGACCCAAAGTACCCGCTGCTTGGTTCGCTGCCTGCAACCCTTGAAGACCCAAGTTGGCACCAAACTGGTTTTCTTGGGCGTTGAGCTGGTTTGCTGCTTGGCCATACTGTGCACCGAGGCCAGCAGCCTGCAAGCCTTGACCTGCGCCAAACTGACGAGACTGCTCACCCAACTGCTGCGCTTGAAGCCCCGTTTGTTGGTTCGCTTGTTGTGCGGCGAGGCGCGCTTGTTGCTCAGTATTAAACTGCTGCATGGCTTGGTTGTAAGCAGCGTTGGAGCCTGTCGCTTGGATGCTGCCCAACTGTGTGTTGAGGTTGCGTTCACGTTCCGCACGCATCAAAGCATCGCGGCTACCGCCGAAAGCACCACGACCAACGGCTTCAGCCTGCTGGCTCTGGCCCGCAATATCAGACGCGCGACGAGCTTCACGTTGCTGAACGTCAACCACATCTTGCATGTAAGGGTTCATGTATGCGTCGGCCGTGCCGGGCTGCGCAAAAGACTGCGTGCCAATACGGTCTGCACGGAAACGCCCAGCTTGGTATTCTTGAGGCGCTTGGAACTGATTACCAAACTGACCGCCTTGATACTGCGTGCTCAACGCGCCGAGACCTGCCTGAGCAGCAAGATTTGATGCGTCCGCTGTTTGCTGCGCTGGGCCAAGATTTGCCGCGCCGCTATACGCCTGCTCTTGCATTGGACTGGCACCAGCAAAATACTGGTTCATGTCCGTGCTGAACGGAGTGTAGCCCTTCATGCCTGTGATCTCTGTGGAGGTCTGGCCTGTGGTCGGGTCCACATTTTGCTTGGTGTCAAACAACTGTTTCTGGGTCGCACCCAGCATCGTCTCTACATACGGACGGGCGTACTCAGGGATGTTCGAGGTCTGTGTTGTAGAGCTAGATGGTTGGCCACCGCCGCCACCCGAATCGAATTGCAGTGTGGGCGTGAAAAAGCGAATGAGTTGGGCTAACTTAAACATCTAAATGCTCCTTGCGGTAATCGTCAAACCGCTCGTGAAAAACTGACTTCCACATTTCTGGAAGAACTTCTTTGGCTTTCTCGGCGCCAACGCAAACATGCACGGCGTAGGCCATGATGTTACCTGCTGCGTAGCGCAGGCCGTGGGCGATCTCGATACCGTGCGGGTCTTTCTCCCGCTCAAACTTGTTCGCTGTCTGGTATGCCGAAACAACAGTCAACCACATTGGCCAAACTTGCTCTTGGATGCTGCGGTAGAAAGGGTTAGCTGGAAGGTAGATCAAACAAATAAGGAACGCGTTGTTGATGTCGTCCTCTGTTGTTTCTTTGTCACCGTCAACCAAATCGTCCCACAAGTGGGCCAAGTCCACAAACATGCGGTACATGTTCAAGGCGTCTTGATTACCGCCAAACCACTCTAGTTTGCCGCAGTTGTTCATGCTGGCATTGCCTTGCCTGGGTTCACCTCGGGCGCTTGTTTCTTCTTGCCTGTACGCTGCGTGCGGATGCGGTCCATCATTTTGTAGAGCTGCTTGGCGCCGGCATCGGTTGAACCGTTACCAAGGTGGGATACCACATCGGCTGGAACAACGAACTCACCATCAGCCAAACGAGCTGGTTGCTTGCCACCAATCTGGGCAGGGATGCTATCGGACATGCCGTCGCCGGGGCCTTTGAGCATGCGGCCGCCATCAGAGTAGCCACCCAAGTCTGAAATACCACCACCGCCAGCAAACGATTGTTCGCCAGTCATACGGTTCACTCCGGTGTCAGCTGTACCCTCAACCACATTTTGGCTGACAGGCGATTGCCATGGAGTAGCGTAGGCGCCTTGATGTAGGTTGGCCATGGGGAAACCGGTGTTCTCCCCAATCGCATTAGCGTTTGCCATCTGCTCAATCGGGCCGCCGCCGGCGTACTGGTAGTTTTTGTACTGCGCTTGGTAGTACGGATTCGGTGGCACAGGGTTGTACGGGTTGTAGTTCTCGGACATGCTGTAACGACTGAGAGGACCCGTGTAGTGCTCTTCGCCAGGCATCTGCTGTTTCATCTGCATGGCCGGCGAGAGTGCTGCTAAACCGTGCTTAAGCGTATCACCCATCTGCATAGGTGTTGTAGGCTGGATTGGGTTTGCCACTGTGTTTTGTGGCGGCATGTTCTGCGGCATCTGCTCAAAATCAGCGCCAATCATGCCTTGCTGTTGGGGAGCCATCTGCTCAATGTCAGCACCAATCATTTGTGGCTGTGCGTTGGGGACACCGACCGCATTTTGGACCGGGGTAACTTGCGCTGCTTGCTCGCCACCACCGGTAAGACCTGCTGCTTCTGCACCGGTAAACAAACCCGCACCGCCATACGCACCTAAGCCGGCCATCAAGCCTTTACTTAGATCGCCAGTACGCAACGTCTGCACGCCACCAACACCAGCACCAATCATCCACGGGGCCACGCCTGCGGCAGCACCACCAGTAGCAGCCATCAAACCAGCACCAACAAGGGCGGGCATCAGACGGTCCAAGAAACCCGCTTCGGCCAAACCTGTCTCTGGGTTGATTGTCAGCGAGCCACCATGGGCTTTAGCCAATGCTTGTAAGCCTTGAACTTCGCGTGGTGACATGTGAACGAGGGTGCGGTCAGGGCCACGGCCTTGCGCGGCTAGGTGTTGTGCTGCGTGATGAAGGCTCATTGGTGCCTCGCTGGAAAGGGGTTGCGCATATTATGCCTTGATGCGGAGCGGATAGCTAGTACCACCACCCGATGTGTCGCAGTACACGTCGCCGTGTCTGAGGTTAGCCAAGTCGGCCTGAGTTGGTAGACTGATCTTGAACTGACCCGGATTGGCGGGGTCAGGCTGTGCAAAAGTCATAGCAGTGATAACGCTTGTCGTCCCGATACCCTGAGAAGCGGCGAGCATCGGTGAGGCGTTATCCAGCTGCGTAAAGTACAAACGCAAGATGTTTGTCAACTGGTCCATGAACTGCTGGCTGTACTCGACAGGCGCAGCAGGTAGACGCGGTGCGATGAATGTTTTGCTGGCCATACTTATCTCCGTCCATCAGGGCGCACATCAAGGCGCGGGGTACCCAACTGCCAGGCAGTACCGAGGTCATCGGACCCAACACGAAACGCCATCTGGCGCCCGCGCACTCGTACATAGACATACTGAGTGAACTGCTGCACGTTGTACGTACGTTGATTGGCGTAGGACAGGGCACTGTCCACCGAGGGGCTGTCTGAAGTACCGTAGTTTGCACCTGGGTTCTGGCGTGGGCGCACTGTGAACGTCACAGTCGGAACAGCTGAATCAGAGCCATCAAACGTCACGTCTGGGATGATGCGGCTCACCAAGCCAAAATTATGACCGTCCCCAATATCAAAATCGGAAGACTGACAATAAGACACAATAGGACTAGCAGGATTAGTGGTGCCGTCATCGTTCCCCGTCTCGTGGTACAGAAGTTGACCGTTGTAGCCAGCCCCCATGGGTTGGTCACGCAGGGGGCTATCAAGCCAGTACGTGCGAGCCATGGTGCCGTAATACCATGTGCGCTCAAGGTGGTTGAACACAATGTATTTGTCGATCACAGTTGAGTTGGCCGAACAATAGAACCACCAAATCTCGTTATACCCTTCGTTCGTTCCAGAGAAGAACTGGTACGACTGTGACATGTTGATATCATCGTACACGTACTGACGCAAGGAACATGGCAGTGTCTCAACACGACCTGAGTACATATAGAACTTGTCAGTACCCATCCAATAGGTAACGTTGTTCGCCACCGAGACCACGTTAGGGCCAGCGATGGATATATTGTCACCCATGATCTGAAAGCCCCAGACGTAAGGTGGGCCAAGGTACTGCATAGAGTACACGGCAGCGTCTGTCCACACCAAAATTTCTTGGCGTGTCTGTTGCGCTGCAATGATTTCGGAACCGCGACTCAGACGATAGTCGCCTGCTTGGTTTGTTGTCGCAGGAGTCCACGTGTAGTACTGTTCTTGTTGGGACCAACGGATGAGCAACGGGTCTTGTGTTGCGGGAAACAGTGTGCCTGACGGGTCGTTTGTACCCATGGCGATGACAAAGCGCGAAGAGTCCGAAACCAGCACTAAGTTGGCCACGGAGGGTGCCGTACTGTCCATCACGGAGCCGTTCACCGTAGCGCCGGCAGCCATGACAACACCTCGATCGAAAATGTTAGGGTTGGCGTTCACAGACCAGTAGTACAACGCCCCGCCACGCAGGTTGAAGATCAAGTCTTCGCCGTAATTTGATTGACTCCACAGACGTAGCTGCTGACCAACACCACCAGTAGAAGCGGCGAGACCCCAACCAGTAAAGGCGGAAGTTACTTGCGTAACAACATCGCCAGAAGTGTGCGCTGCGGCTGTTGTGCCATTAGCTCCGCGGGTGCAACCAGTCAAAGTGTTGGTGGAGATACCGCTGTATGTGATGGACTCAGTACCAATCACGATGGTTCCAGCAGAAATGAAGCCCGTAGCGGACGTCAAAACAATAGAGGTTGCGGAACTGCTAATGCTTCCGTTCAGTGTGTTGGTTGTAGAACCAGAAGAATAACCGCCCCACGTACCAGCGCCCCAACCAGTGGCTACTGTATATGTTGCAAGGCCCGTCGTGATTTGGTAAGTGAACGTGGCTGCACCCGTAGTGCCTGTCGATGTGGCAGGAGAACTCACTGAGATGTTGAACTGGTTCGAGTTCAAATATGTCAGCTGAAACTCTTTGTTAAGCGCAGCAGCAGGGATGCCGTTGATCGCGCCACCAACCCCGGAAATAATTACGAAGTCGCCTGTTTGCGCCCCGTGGCCTGGAGCGTTTACTGTAACAGTGGTGGATGCGTTGACGGTACTAAACGCGTTCGATGCCACGGCCGTGCCGGCAGGATTTCTAAACGGTGTTATGTCGTAAAAATAGCCGTCTGGACCGTTTTGAATGTAGTATTTAAGGTTGGTGCCAACTGACAAGTAGTTGTTGCCTGCCAAAGAATTCCAGTTCCACATAGAGCGGCAAACGCCCCAATACGAACCGGCGGGCGGCGGGGCGGAAACACCGTTGTCGTAGTAGATACCCGTGTCTTGAACCCAACCGCCAAGTTTTTCAGGGAAGCCAGAGCGAAAGCGAATCTTGTCGCACTCGAACCAGCCGCCCTCGTTTGCTAGGGTCGTGCCTTCACGGTTGACACCGGGGCGGAATTGGAGTTTCTGTAAAGGCATGGTCTGATTTTCTCACTTAGGCTCGGCACTGTCCAGTGCAGGCATCATATAACGCTTGGCGCTGGGGCAGGCCAATTAGGCCGCCATTAATTACCTGCGTCATACCCTTGATATCGCTGGCGTCAGCAAAGCTGTTGAGCTTGTTTGTCTTCCAAAACCAACCGGCAGAACGGGCCGCATACTCAGGCTCAAGCAGCAGCTCCGGGTGCGCAACCAGATCAACACCGAGGTAGTCGCCGCAGCGTTTGTGGTTGTCTTTGCCAGTGAGTTGCTTCAAACCCATGCCACGGTGTGCCCACCCATCACCGGACTCAATGGTGCCGTTACCCATACGGTTCGAGTACACGGCGTTGGCGATGGCTTCTGGCTTGCGATGCAGCGCCTTGGCAAAGGCGTTGGGGATTTTCTTCCCCTTCTCGTCCAGCTTGTACTTACCGTCGGGATTCTTCACCGCGAAGCGCGCGGGCCACACAGCAGCCATGGTCACGTCAGAGTAATTGAGGTTTTCCTCCAGCATGGTGTAGCCGGCCGACTCGTGGGCAGTCTGCGCCAGGAACGCGGCAATGCGCTCCCGCGTGTCAATGTTGAACTCGGCGCATGTCTTGATGATGTGCGGCAACCACTTGTCCGGGTCTTTGACCTTGACGGCCGCCAGCATTTCTCTGGTTGGAATCATTTCTTGTCCTTGTTGCGTGAGCCTTGGCTAGAACCAAGCAAGAAAGCAAACATGCCGGTGATGACTGTACCCAGCACGTAGCCCAGGATGGTGTCAGCGAAGCGTGTGTTGTTCTCGGGGATAGGCACCCAGATCAAGCAAGGGATGAAGATCACCGAGAAGGTAGACCACAGGCCAATGAAGTAGTACAGGAAGCGGCGCACAAACGGGTCGTCTGACTCCATGGCCTTCAGCTGCATGTCAGTGGCGCGCTGGCGGGACTTCTCATCCAGCTCAGCCATGAACTCGTCGTGCTTGGCCGCCTCAGCGTTCCACTTCTCGTAGTCCTCTTTGGTGGCTTCGTGCTCAGGCTTGAGGGTGATACCCATCTTGTCCTGCACGTAGTCGACACCTTTCTCAATGACGGCATCCGCCACCTTGGGCATGTTGTTGGCCAACAGACCAGAAACGATGGACATTACAACTGGCAACATATCAAACTCCTAAAGCAACAATAAACAGTCCGACACCGAACGAGCCAACGGCCACGGCAGAGTAGAACAAAGGCATAGACACAGCCAAGATGGCTGCGGTAGACAGGACCAACCCAAGCTGCATGAGCATGGCCGAGTAGGTGTAATACGGGGCTTTGACACTGAGCAACTTTTGCTCCAGCTCCAGAGCCTGAGCCTTTGCACGAATACCATCCATGTCGTCGTTCATGCGCTGCGCTTCTGCATGGTATAGCTGGGACAGTTTCTTGTCAGCGACCAAGTCAGCAGTGGTTTTGTAGATGGCCGCGCGCACGTTCTTGGCTTGGTACCACGCCCACTGGTTGTTGGCGGCGATGATGTCCTTCATGATGCGGCCGGAGTTGCTGTCTTTGAAAAAGCTATTCACGGCTACCAGCGCGGCTAAGACGATCAAGAGGACCGCAGCACGGCGCTTAATGATGACTTCGAGCTCACTCCGGGTCAGGGTCTTTTTTTCTGCGGTCACTTTTCTTTTCCTTATCTTCCAAGCGAAGCACTAGCGCTTCTGTTTGTTTGAGTTTCTTGTCCATGTGCAATAGACCAACCCACGTCGCAAAGTTTAAAGCAATGAGAAACGTGACGATCAGCACCCAATACCAAAATTCTTTCATAGAGCGGAATACAACCCCGTCATCCACAGCGCCGCTACTGACACGATCACTACGTACCCCAGTTTGGCCACCAGTATTTCTTTGCGGTGCTCGTGTCGCCATGCGCTGTTCCGTTCTTTCTTCAGCTTCAACTCACGAGCAACTTCCTGCTCTTCCACAATCTCATCGTACTTTTCAAGGAACTCTTGGTACATGGCACCAAGCCCAAGTTCTTCTGGAGTACCCCAAATCATGGCCTGCTTGAGCTGTTTGTTCAGCTCCTTCATTTGCCACTGCATCTCTATGCGATCAATCGCGCTGTCGGCAACCTTCTCTGTTGTTAGAGCCTGCTCTTCAAGTTCTCGACAGTGTGCTTTGAGTTGACGTATCGCCTCAAAGTAGACCTTCAAATTTTCGCAAATATCATGTACGGCTCGCGCCTGAAATTCCTCGTAACTTAGCTCGGGCTCTGGTCCTTGCTTTGCCTTTTTCGCCACAGGCTTGGGCGCTTCTCCACTTGAACGTGGCTCAGGTACAGATTTAACTTGTCTTGGGCCTCGAAAAAGTCCAGTAACCCAGTCCCAGAGTCCGGTGACTTCGGCGTAGATTGCTTTGGCGTCGGCGACTCCTCCTTCGACTTGCTTTTTGAACTTTCCGATCTCAGCCTTCCCTTCTGACAGCATCTGACAGCCAGCGCGGATAGCACCAACCGCACTTTGCGCCATGAGGAGAAGACTGATCGGGTCCACATTTTAAGTGAGGAGGTACCAACACTGGCCTTCTTCATCCCAACCATACACTTTCTCGATGTCGTCTGGGTAAGGGACGGGCGGCTCCCATAGGAAGGAGTTCATATCCAATGTCCAGCTAGGGAAGGGCTGCGCCTCATAGAAAGCGTCCAGTTCGGCGTCGTAGTGGCCACCAACGATTGCGTAGTTTTTGCGGAAAGGGACTCCGCCATCGGGTTGTCTATCCGGGCCGTAGTGCACGTTGCCGTAGGTGTTATAGGACGTTTGCACCCATTGGCTTGGGTCCCCAGCAAATCCGCCGTCAATGAAATCTTGTTCCGCCGAAATGATGTCGGTAACAATTCCGTTTTCTACTTTTGCAAAGGTCGTCATATTTACTTGAAGAATCCAACAAGAAGAATACCGCCTGTACCCCCACGACCACCACCCGGGTTGCCGCGGTAACTACAGTCACCACCACCGCCTCCACCATAACCAGCTGCGCCAGCAGCACCCGCAGTTGGGCCGTTACGTCCGTTACCACCGGCACCGCCACCCCCTGCGCCCCCTGCGCCAGCAAAAGCAACGCCGTTTGATGCAGCACCGCCACCGCCACCGCCTACATAAACGCCGAGCGGGGGCCAGTAATACCCCACACCGCCACTACCACCACGAGGGCCAGATGTCGATGTGTTACCACCAGCACCGCCAGCACCACCACCACCACCAGTGTAGTAGTCGCCTGTACCAACCCGCGAGCCACCAGCGTAACCATTACCCGAGGCACCACCAACACCGGAAGACCAGTTATTGCCACCGCCACCGCCAGCAGCACTCATAGACACGCCTGTGCCTGTACAAGAAGATGTACCACCCGCACCCCCGCCAGAACCACCACAAGTGGCGGTATATGTACTACCACCATAGAAGGTCAAGGTTTGAGCATTGGGGGCTCCGCCGCCGCCAGCAGCTCCCACGTCTGTACCAGCACCGCCCCCACCACCGACGACAAGGATGCTACCAACAAACGTGTTTGGTGTGTAGAAAGTGCCGCTACCACTCCACCAGACGTATGAGTTGGTCCCGACGGTTCCCCTCGTATACGTGCCCGTCAATGTAAGCGTAGGCTTTGCTTTACCGTACAGGTTCGACATCGAGATCGCCCCCGAAGCAACCCCAGCCAAAGCACGTACTTGCGCATCGTTGAGAGAAATTGTTGCGGACGCAGAATAGCCAAGCTCAGTGTTCACCTGAGACATGCTGATTGCGCCGGAGGATGGTAGGGTCATAGCTTGTTAGGCTGTGCGGTTCCACATATACACGACGACGTACGGCTGCAAGTTCGCGCCTGTACCAGAAGAACCGGATGACGCCACAGATGTTGAAGTCGATGTAGAAACCGAACCAGAAGGTGTAAAGGTGTGATTATGGTCAACAGAGCCATTACCCGAAGTACCAATCACCGCGTGGTTGTGGTCAGCCGAAGGGTTTCCAGTAGAAGCTGAGATACCCGTAGTGGCACTAGCAATGATCTGATTGCCTGTTGAGTCGTTCGTGTAGTACGCGCCAGAACCACCATTAACCATACCGCCAATACCAGCAACAGAGTATCCGGTCCCGGGAGCCAAACCACGAACAACGCCGTCTGCGCCAGCGTTTGAGTTGAATTGGTGGTAGTGGCCGGGGTCTGACACGTACACCGCGTGGGTGTGGTTTGTACTTGTGTACCCAGACGTGATGTTGATATTGTGTGTATGGGCGTAGCCGCCATAACCAGTGTTGCCAGCACTGCCGGAGAACGAAGAGCTGGATGAAGACGTTGCTGTGTGGCTGTGGGCAACAACAATCGCATCGGCGGAACCGCCAGTAGAGCCCGCTGTGTATCCGCCACCGTCACCAATCAAAACGCGGCCAGCGCCGTAGGCAACCCATGTACCGAAGCCGAACAATGTGGCCGGGTTTGTTGATACCGTGCTTGAGTAGATAGAACCGATGGGGTACATCGTAGCCATGAACGCAGTCGTGGCAATTTGTGTGGTGCTTGTCCCCGCCGCAGCTGTTGGCGCTGTTGGCGTACCTGTAAGCGCTGGAGAAATGAAGTTGTCGGCTTGCTGAGCAACGTTTGTGCCATCGCTCCACACGGACATTGTTTTGCCAGCAGGGATGGCCACAGTTGTGCCGCCGCTAAGGGTTATACCGTTCTTGGTTGTGGAGTTAGAGATCGTCGCAATATAGGCCGATGCGTTGTAGAACGTGTACAGCTTCGAGTTCGGTGGGATGCAAACAGTAAAGTTGGCAGCTGTGGTTGTGGTCAGCGCAATTGCAGCAAATCGAGCTTCATCCGCCGCGCCATCGTATGCTGTCAAAGCTTGAGGCGATGCAATAACACTGACCGACGTGTAGCCTGCGACAGCGTTCTCAATAAATGTGCCGAGGTTGTTGTTGGTGGTGTTACCCCACACACCAGCTTGATCGCCGGTTCCGATAAGTTCCAGACGTAGGTCTGGTGAGTACGAGCTAGACATGCTTTATTCCTTACTGACTATTGCCGATTTTCGTCCAAGTGTTTGGCGCTGCATCATCAACTGCGCCCCACCCAGGGGTTTGTGCGTCATCAACTGCGCTCCACGCAGCTGTTTGAGTGGAGCTGATTGTGGCCCATCCGGGCGTTTGGCTGTCACCAATTGTGCCCCAGTTCGCTGTCTGCGCGTCGATGATTTTGACCCACCCAGATACGGCCTGATTGTCCAGCATTTGGATGTTTTCAACAACCAGTGCTTGGAACTGCGCCGCGATGCTCATGACGTCGGCTGCATCCAAGTTCTCGAACACAGACTGCACGAAACCGGCGGCGATCGTTTGTGTGTTGTCTGAGGTCAAAGCCTCGGTGATGGCTAAGAAAGATTGCCGCGTGATCGACTCGGCGTCTTCAGAAGTCAGAGCTTCGGCCAAGCTGACAGCAAACTGCGCCGTGATAGCACGCACATCATCAGAGGTGAAGGGCTCCGTTACCGTCTGCGGGAAGTTGGCTGTTGCCGTTGTTGGCGTAGCCAGATCAATGTTTTCTGCGATTGTCTGCAAGAACGCCCATGACTGCGTGTTCGAGTCGAGCATTGTTACCGTGGCTTCTTGTAGGCTCTCCAACAATGCAAAGTACGTTACAGGTGTATCGGCGAGCACAATATCTTCGGTCAAGTAAGAGGCGAACTGCGCGGCTATGTCTTGGGTCTCAGCAAGCTGCATGTCTTCTGTGATCGTCTGCCCAAACGCCCAAGCCTGTGTGTTGTCATCCGCCATCCCCACATTCTCTGTGGCGCTGAGGAAGAACAAGCCGCCAAATGAACTCAGCTCCGACAACTCCATACTCTCCACAATAGGAGCGCCGTAGTTGGTCTGTTCAGTTGTGGCATCCGCTGACACCAAGTCCTCAGAGATCGAAAGAACGAAGCTGTTCCCACCACTCGCAAGGGCTGCGAATGGTGTTTGAGCGAAGGTGGACTGACCGAACAATTACTTCTCCAACAGCTTGGCCACGAGGGCTTCTAGCTTGTCAATACGTTCCTGCATCTTGTCTATGAGGTCGTCGTGCTCGTTACCTGTTTGAACCAGCAATGGGACCAGCTTTTCGTACTGCACGGTCAAGTAATTTTTACCTGACTTACTGCCGGTTTTGATGAGGGGGTCCTTATCGAAGGGTGCTTGGTGGACGGCTTCTGGGACAATTTTCTGGACGCGTTGCGCCAAGAGACCAATGTCTTTTTCGGGTGGATAGAAGTCCCACTTGTTGCACTCCTCCAAGTCCCAATCGAAATACACACCGTCGATTTGGCGCAACATCTTACGAGCATTAGCAATCGGCTTGACGTTGTTTTTCAACCGTTCATCGGAGGCGTAAGCAGTCACGTTGCCGGTGTTAATCTGGTTACCCGAGGCGTCCCAATACGCACGCCATGTGTTGTTGGTGTAGTAGAAACCTGTTGCTCCAGAGCTCACCATGAGCGTCATGGACACGTCCGAGAACGAGATACCAGCGTACGTGTTGGTGGTGCCAGAGATACCAATAGAACCGTATGAGCCGTATGTAATGGCGTTACCCGTAATACGCTGCCAAGTAGCTGAGGACAATGCTGCTGCTGTATCTGCATACCTAGACGAGTCAACGCGAACACCATAAGTGCTTGAGCCGTTATACCCCATCAATGTTGGGTAAGTAGCGGACCACGCTACATCTGGGTTGGTGCTATTACACGCTGCTCCTGTCGGCGTGGTACTGTTTGACGCATCAAAAATCGTATGGTTGTTACCGTAGTTTTTCCAGCCAATCTGACCCGCAACGGCACCGTTGGTAACGCCACTCCACGAAGCACGCGTAGAAGCAAATGTTGTAGCTGTAGCGGCGTTACCTGTAGTGCTTTGGTTCAATGTAGGTACATCGGCAGCTTGAATGGCCGACAACACAACGTTTGTACCGTTACCACGCAGGTATTGACCGGATGTGGTTCCTTGCGCCAGTGCGTTCATTGCAGCTTGGGCGCTTGTTGCTCCTGTACCACCAGAAGTCAAAGCCAAAGTCGCGGACAAGCCAGCGGCTGTACCCGTGGTGTTCTGGTTGAACGTTGGCCATGTGAACGTGCCGGTGCTGAAGTTGCCCGACTGTGGAGTGCCGAGGATTGGTGTCACCAATGTGGGAGATGTGGCCAGTACGTTTGCGCCCGAACCAGTAGAGGTCGTTACACCTGTGCCACCGTAAGCAACAGCCAGCGCGTTGGCTAACTGCAAACCTGTAGAGGTGAGCTGCATCTTCCATGCAGACTTAGCCTGAGTGAAACCACCTACGTACCATTGGTGCGCGTTGGCCGAACCTGTCGAGTCGGTTGCGTAGACCAAGTTACCGGTGAACGAGCTGTTGAGCGCAGAGCCCAGTACGTAGGCTTCATTGGGGCCTGTTACCGTGTAAACAGGGTCCGCGTATGTTGAGCTGGTAAAGCCCAAGTCAGCCCAGCCGTGGGCATCTGTACTGTTGTTTGTGTAGGCTACAAAGTCAGCAGATGCGCTTGTGCCCGTGCTCTGGTTGTAGACGTATGTCTGGATGTAGTTGTTGGTGCTGCCTGTAAAAGCAGTGATTGGGTTTGTCGCACCACCCAAAACAGAAGAGCCGCCAACGACAAGCACGCCGCTTGCAAACTGCAAGGAGCTGGAAGACGCATAAGAACTACCGTTACCGTACGGGATGTACCCGACAGCTAAACTTGTGACACCTGTACCACCGGCAGCAACAGGCAATGTACCTGCTGTCAGTGTTGTCGCCCCTGTTGAATAGATTGCGTTGTTGGCAGCAACGAACGAAGTCAGCCCGGTACCGCCATAGCCTGCTTGGATTGTTCCGCCTTCCCAAGTTCCGCCGGAAATAACGGTAGCGCCAAGGCTTAACGACAGCGTGCCCCACTCGACCGCGGAAGGAACTTGGCTGTAACGCAGCCATGTACCGGCAACAGTGCTGTTGTTCTCCAACACAAAGGTGTGAAACCCGCCGGGGACAAGGAGTTCAAACGTCGTACCAGCACCGTCTTTGATGGTTACGTTTTGCGTTGAGTCGTTGTCAAAAATAAGTGTCGTACCCAACAGGCAGGTAGTAGCATCGGGGAGCTGTAGGTTCTCTGTGTCAGTCCCTGTGAACTGTGTGTAGTACGGAGAAGCATTGTTTAGGTATGTGGTACCACCAGTAGTAGCAACCTGCTGAAACTTCAAGTTGATGTTGTTACACGCGATGTTACCGATACCGGGGTTTGCCAACTCACCAAGCGAGATGCCGCCATCGTCATAGATGGTCATCGCATCAGTTGCGTTGCTGTTGGTGACGAAGTGGATGTTGTACGCGCCGTACGTACCAATGGTCAGGTCTGTAGAGGCGGAAGCAAGATACGCCGCACCGGCAATATCAAACGAGCCCGGGCCGGTAAACGTTGACGAGTTGATGCCTAGCTCAGCATAGCCTGTCGTTCCAGTAGAAACATTGTTAGCAAGTGTGACGTTAGTGGATGCGTCTGTAGCCGAACTTTTGTTCTGGAAAACAACTTGGTTATACCCAGCCACCGTAGACGTAAATGTGGCGATGATGCCGGTGTCTGCGTAGATGGTCGGCTCACCAATAGTCAGCACCCCATCAACGTCGTAGTTAACCGACTTCTCAGCAGGGTACGTCAGGAAAACAGAAGAAGCTCCGACTAGCGTGATCGGGGACGTGTCGCCATTAGAGTTCGACAGCACCGTAGTGCGTGACAAAGTAGGGCCAGTAGTTGAGTATGTGCCGATACCTACTTCCCAAGAAGTCGTGTTGACGATGGTGTAGTAGCAAGTATTTCCATCACCGACAACAGCGAACGATTGGTACCCAGCGATAGCTCCACTCAAAGTGAGAGCGCCCGTGCCTGTTGTCGATGTGGTCTCTTGTACGCGGTCCGCTAGAACGAGAGCCATCTAGGACCCCTTAAGAAGTTGCTGTGGTGCTGTATGTCACGCTGACGGTATCGCCAGCTGTTGTGATTTTAGCGGTAGAGAACGCCCCGGCGCTGTACAAAGTGCCCGAAGTGTTGCTGATCGTAGCGGATGCGCCAGAACCTGTAACCAAGAAACAACCGCCAACAGTACCGCCGCCACCTGTGATGGTGTACGTGATAGCAGAAGCAGCTGAAGTTGTCACGTTAGCTGGAGTCAAACCAGACGAAGAGGCGGAGCCAAACACAGCCGTGCCGCGAACAGCGGAACCGCCAACGGTGTAAGGTGTGAACTCGGCCCAGCCAGCATGGCTAGACATAGTGTCAGAAGCGGCAAACGTGTTACCTGTACCAGAGATCAAACCTAGGTATGGGCCGTTCACAGTGTAGCTAGAACCTTTCAACAAGGTGTCGAGCATGAGCTCTTTACCCACGGCGACCACCAAGTTAGGGAACTGCTCTTCCCACTTCAAGTTACCTTGGGCATCACGGCACTCAACATGGTAGTAGCCCTCAATACCCATGCCTTCCGGCACAGTCACGTTAGATTGCATGGTGGCAATAGCGCTATCGCCGAAGCCTGAAAGTTCTTTGTGCATGGTAGCTCCTTAAGAGATGCGGATGATCGCCGCTGTGTTTGTGGCAGCAGGGAACTGCACCGTGAAAGTTGTTGTCGAAGTCTTGTCTGCACCGAAGTCCAGCACACAAACCGTTGGGTTGCCTGGCCCGTCTTTGTAGACCAAAGCACCGCGCGCGGTGAGAGCCGAAGTCCATGTCACATTACCGAAAGACAAGTAGACCGTAGCCACACCCGTCTGGTTACCGATTGTAGGAACCTGCGTAACCGTTAGCGTCTCGCCGCCGGCTGTGTAGCCTGAAGCCACAACTTCTCCGTCAGTGGTGTACGCGATTGTTTCTGGCCCAACAGACGCAGCGCCGGTGTACAGCGCGATCTTGAACGTATCAGCATCAAAGTCGAAGTCGCCTTTAGGCAACCCGAGCTTGAATGTGTTTGTAGCCGCTTGTGCGATTGTCATGACGTTACTCGCAGTTTAGTTTGCCCGTCACGATACGCGTCACCGCGCTCCAGACCATCACCAAGACGTTTAGCCAAACCAAGTGCTTCTTTGTACTTGGCATCGTAGAACGCCATAATGTCTGCTTCACCCTTCATGAAGGTGTACGCCTCAACCAGTGAGCCATAAAGGAGCACAGAATCAAAGTTGTCACCCAACCAAGTCGAGCCAGCAGTCACGATTGATTCGGGGTAGTAGTAATAGTGCAGCTCAACTTCGTATTCGTCATCCGGTGTTGGGCCTAGGATGAACGACAACTCGTTGGTTACTGCACCACTGTTTACGGTTGGGCCAAACAAAGCGTAGTACTGAGGGAACGCCTGATCGTTGGGGTTTGGGTACGCCTGACGAATGAAGTTCACATCCTTGTTCAGCAAGTATTCATACGCACCATCAGCGTCGATGACAGCGATTGAGTACGTCGACAAGAAGTCATCGGGACATGACAGGTACTTATTGCCGCCTGTCAAATTACCTGTGACGTTCTTACGCAACGAGGGGAACTGCACCGTGTTGTAGATGCGCTGCTCCGCCTGCTTGATGATTGTGTCAAGCTGCGTCTTGGTAGTCACAGGACTGCCATCGGCAAGGTACGTATCGGGGAACGTGTTCTCCGTGTACGCTTGAATCGCTGCGTAGAGTTCGTCGTAGGTCATTTTTTACGCCATTGGACCGCGAGCCATCAGGCCCTTGGTAGCTGCACCAGTGCCACGGATTTTGATGCCCGAAGTCTTGACGCCCTTGTAGTCGTTGCTGTGGCGGTTGGCCGAAGACACGTTCATGTCTTTGTTAGACTTGGTGTTGT
>VFSW01003267.1_pt1 | contig 24346 bp, 22 predicted proteins | sample 5358111 | NCBI WGS metagenome assembly VFSW01 (sample SAMN11554181, study PRJNA540505) | mine drainage metagenome | isolation source: sediment from site ElyBrook_90M | place: USA: Ely Copper Mine, Vershire, VT | collected 2017
ATCTTCGACAGGCTGCATGATTATTCGTTCCATTAATTGTGGCGCACTACACTAGGAGACTGTCCGAGCAATTGTCTGCAATTGTCCGACGAAACCCACCGCTTCCTGCCAAGTGAGCGGAAATTCCGCGAAGTTGGGGCTACGAAGCCGGATCAGACCAGTCAGCCGATTCGTGACTCTGCTCACGAAAGTAGAAACATGCTTGCGGCCACGGCATTCTGACGGCAAATGACACGTCCTTGCCGGAACCTTCGCATTGAACTTCGCGCATCGTCGGCATGGCATATGCAATGGCCAGTATGCAGATCATGGAGCGAGATAATGATTGCTCCGGCTTTTGCGCGTCAGCGCACAGACCGCCCGCTGCAAAGGATGGCAATCTACGCTCAGTTAAGAACGACGTTGCAGTCAAGTTTGATAGCTAACGCCGTTGTTAGCATTGTGGCATTCCCATTAACCTAAAAGGAAACTCATCATGAACAGAGATCAAGTGAAGGGCGGGATGAAAGACGCTGCCGGTAAAATGCAACGCAAATTTGGCGAGGCGACGGGAAACAAAAACCAGCAAGTTAAAGGCGCTGGAAAACAGATTGAAGGTAAAGTGCAAAAATATGTCGGCGATGTCAAAGAAGTCTCCAAAGACGACGATAAGGATTATTGACAGAAACTTCTGCTGAAAGTGAATCTGTAGTTGCGCGCCAGTAGAGTCTGCAAATATTTCTATATAACAGGCGTGTTCGGTTGAGTTCCGATACGCCGTTGCTGTATAGACCGTCAGCCAGCTAAGCGCCCGCTTTTACCCTCGCAAGGGGCTCTGGTCGCCAAACCAAAAACGGCGGTAATCTTAAGTCGCATCCTGTCCACCGGCGCTTTTTCGTGCTGCAATCGAGGAATGATTGCCTGCATCCCTCGATAGGTCAATTACCTTCATTAGGAGTACAAACAGATGATTCGATAAACCGAAACTGCCTATCGTCCACTTCCCGGTTTATCAAGGAAAATATCTACAGTGTAGCGCGCCCAAACCAACGCTAGGTTCGCTGGCGTGAGTGTGCGGCTGAACTGGCTTTGGCCGGGCGGTTTGACCGTATCGGGGTCCGTCGCAACAGGCCGCTGGACATGCTCCCAAGTAGGCTCGGCGCACTTCATACGGCTCGGGCCAAACCGAGGATAGAGATGAGGATTTTTATTTCGGGTTCCCCAGAATAACGGCGTCGAACAACGAACGATTGGAGGAATGTAATCATGGGTTCAGGTGGCATGATGGTCGTGATGGGACTCGTGGGTGTATTGCTTTTGGTTCTGGTTGTGTTCGGAATCATTGCTCTGATCAAATACCTGTCCTCGGACCGTCACCTGTGAACGCGCGCCGCGAACATTCCTTCAGTCGCCGGATACAGACCCGGAGTAACCTCCGCGATTATGACCTGCGCCGTGCGGAACCGGCGGCAAAGAGCAACGCACAGCACTCAGGAAGAGCAGGCCAACACGGGCTGGCGCCAGCCCATCGGGCTGATCGCGCGGATTCAGCAAGATTCGGCAATCCGTTCGCCGAGCATCGTGGGCGATACTTGGCAAAAGTGTCGTACTCGCGAATTCCGGCTTATCTCCTTCGAGCGATGTAAACATTTCGTGAAAACAGTCATGTGACACAACACTGGCGCGTGGCAAGAAATACAAGGCCACATCGAAAACATTCAAGGCGCACCGGTTTTACCGCGCCGATTTCCCCGGTGAGCGATGCCGTCATCGATGAAGACAATGCGTGGCAGTCCCCGCCACTGTGTGTGCTGTACCCGATCAAGCCCCTGCACCAGCACATCCCAACAGCTTGCCTACGCTTTAAGATGTCTTTTCCTTGTTGACAAATCCGTGATAGCCGCAGAGGTCATCCCGGAATCTTAAGCGCAAGAAGAATCCGTTTCCGAATTGCATAGGGTACGCCACCGTACAGACGTAATTCCTCCGCCGATTTAAAGGTAGCAGGTTCAAACTGTGCTCATTAATGAACATCGATCTGCAGAAAAAACATACTGTTTGACCCGGCATGCGTGGCCTAATATCACGCGGGGCTTATAAACACCTATGCAACAACGCACAACAACAGCCGGCAGGCCGGCGTTACTCACCAAGGACATCGATCATGAGCAAGAAAAAGACAGCGAATAATTCCGGAAAAGGCCGACAGGAAACGAATTCTGCTCCGGATCCATACACACAATTGCCTGCCGGCGGCGACCTGCATCAGATCGCTAACGGAAAACACCCTGGGCTCACCACAAACCAGGGCGTAGAACTCTCCGATAATCAAAACTCGCTCAGGGCCAATCCGCGCGGTCCTACACTTCTGGAGGATTTCATCCTCCGCGAAAAAATCACGCACTTTGATCACGAGCGTATCCCCGAACGTATCGTTCACGCGCGCGCGACGGGCGCGCATGGATTTTTCGAGCTTACCACCTCATTGAAACAATACACCACCGCCAGGATACTCACCGACGTAAATGAGAAAACGCCCGTATTTACACGATTATCGACCGTTGCAGGCGGAGCGGGTTCGGTCGATACCCCGCGTGATGTGCGTGGGTTTGCCGTCAAGTTTTACACCGAGGAAGGTAACTGGGATTTGGTCGGAAACAATATCCCGGTTTTCTTCATCCAGGATGCCATAAAATTCCCCGACCTTATCCATGCCGTAAAAATGGAACCCGATCGCGGCTTTCCGCAATCAGCTACCGCACACGATACGTTCTGGGATTACATTTCGCTCACACCAGAATCCATGCACATGGTGATGTGGATCATGTCAGACCGTACCTTGCCCCGCTCACTGCGAATGATCGAAGGTTTTGGTGTTCATAGTTTCCGGCTTATCAACGACGCCGGCCAATCGACTTTTGTCAAATTCCACTGGCGTCCCAAGCTCGGATTGCAATCCACAATTTGGGATGAAGCCGTCAAGATTTCCGGCGCTGATCAGGACTTTCATCGCCGCGACATGTTCGAAGCCATCAAAGCCGGCAATTTTCCCGAGTGGGAATTCGCAGTCCAACTTTTCACTCAGAAGGAAGCGGACAAATTCCCTTTCGATCATCTGGACGCGACCAAGCTGATTCCCGAAGAATTGGTGCCGTTGCAAGTAATCGGCCGCATGGTGCTGGATCGCTGGCCTAACAATTTCTTCGCAGAAACCGAACAGGTAGCCTTCTGCCCTTCTCATGTAGTGCCCGGCATCGATTTCTCGAATGATCCGCTGTTGCAAGGTCGCCTATTCTCCTATCTCGACACGCAGCTTTCGCGCCTGGGTTCGCCGAATTTTCATCAGATCCCGATAAATGCGCCCAAGTGCCCGTTCGCTAACCATCAACGCGACGGACATATGCAGATGACGCAACCGGTGGGCCGTGTAGCGTATGAGCCCAATTCCTTGTCTGAAACCTCACCTCGCGAAGCGCCTTTCAAGGGCTTTCATAGCACCACGGTAACTGAAAGCGGCGAGAAAGTCCGCATCCGTGCCGAGAGCTTCGCCGACCATTATAGCCAGGCACGGCAGTTCTATCTTAGCCAAACCACATATGAGCAAGCACACATCGCCTCAGCGTTAGTGTTTGAGCTTTCCAGACTCGAACATGCGCACGTGCGTGAAGCAATGGTCGGTCACCTGCGCCATATTGCGGAAGCCCTTGCGAACCGCGTTGCCGCGGGTATCGGGCTCCGGAAAATGCCGGATGCGCCGGTGGCTGCAGCACCCGTGCTGGACCAAAGGCCTTCGCCAGCATTGCAGATCATCGGCAAAATGAAAAACACGCTTTCGGGACGCGTGATTGGTATCCTGATCACGGATGGTTCAGATGGCGATGTCATCAGGAAAATTAAAATGGCCGCGACCGATGCCGATGCTGCCGTGAAGATCATCGCCCCCAAAGTCGGTGGCGCGAAACTTGCCGACGGCTCGATGCTGTCGGCTGATGGCCAGTTGGCAGGTACACCCTCTGTGCTATTCGATGCAGTCGCCGTCATCCTTTCCGACGAAGGCGCAAAGGCGCTATCAACAGACGGCGCTGCGATTGATTTCGTGCGTGATGCTTTCGGTCATCTCAAGGCTATCGCCGTCGATAAAGGCGGACATGCGCTTTTGCTGATTGCAAATATCGCAAGAGATAAAGGAATTGTGGATGCCAACGACAAAGACGCGTTTATTGCCGCAGCGAAGACGCGTCAATGGGCCCGCGAAAAGTCGGTTCGAACACTGGCATAACCAAACGAATACTCGGGCTTTCAATCAGTTCTGGGCATTACTCATCAGTGCGCCACAAAATATTCGAAAACGCCCGTGAAAAGGTAGCCAGGAACAATGCGTTGAAGGCTCGGGTGTCTTCATTAATCGGGCACCACATCCCTCCTGACAGTCCCGACGGTACCGCGCCGTTTGCGGGTCACACGCTGGCCGATATTCGCAAGGTAGCTGAAAACCTTCGATATCCTGCCGGAGCAATTGACTTGCTTGCATGCCGGGGCACCTGTGCCAGCAGTTCGCGTCGGGCCTCGGATGGTCGCGGCCCCGGTGGCCCTGGCGAGGATAACCCTGAGCGATTGAGGAATGAGGTGGCGCTGGTGACCCTGGGAGGGTCCGGTAAAATGACACAATGTCGCTTGAACCGAGGCGGCAATCCGTTCGCAAAAAGCGTCTTTTTGACAATCGCGCTGGTATGAATGCGAAGCGGTCCTTGGACCGGCGCCTACGAAGAACAACGCGCGGAAGAAGACTGAACTGCACGCAGGTCTATAAGCCGCTCGGAACGAAAGTCCCTGATCTGAGTTACTGCGCCTTCTGACAGAATAAAAGCAATCCGCAAGCCCCTTCGTCTAACTGAAACACACCTGCCGAATTGCACCCGTAAGTGTGCCTCCAATTTGCGTTCCTGGTCTGCAATCTGATGAGCGTGTTCCATCAGGCAGTCATGAAGGGGCCATCCTGCACTGCCGCGGCCACGACATCCAGCGCATCCTGAATTCCCTGCACAATAGACTCTGTGCCAGGGCAGTCGCCACCACCACTGAAGGCAGCAGTGACGCTGCAAAGCGCGCGATCGCCAAGCCACTGCCGGGGCAATGGCTGGAAGTCTTCCAGGACCGCGCCCAGACCTCCTCGCTGCCGGAACACTTTACGACGGTGTCCCCTACGGCATAGAGTCAATTGGCAAATCCTGGTTAAATTTTAGCCACTTCGGCTGCTGCAGCAGTACAAACCGGCACGTAATATGCAGATCAATGGCATAAGGGATTTACTGCCGGGAGTCATCCTTCAACACGTTTGGGCAGCTGGCTCAAATTGTTTGTGCTGTTGGGGTCATCCTGGCACCTCGAATTATCGGTTGCCCAGCCATCAGTCACTGCCAACAACCAGCTATGAGAGCGGAACGGGATGCGATGAGTGCGGTGCAATTGACCGTACGGGCGTCGCATTCACTAGCGGAGAAACACAGGATGAACAAATGAGCATTGATCTTCACACGATGATGCTGATGATCTCCGTGTTGACTCTGCTGCTTGCCGGGCTTCTGGCACTTGTGGGATTTTACAGCGGCAGTATGCATGGCGTGTGGCTTTGGGCGCTTGCCAGTCTTTGTTACAGCGCCGCAAGTTTCATCGGCTTCACTCTTCCGCCAACCACTGGCAGTAGTTGGCCGATAGTACTTATCGTTGTCCTTTTCCTGGCCGGCAGCAGCTTGCAATTTTCCGGCATCCAGGCATTCACGGAAAAGCCCGTTGACTGGCGCATTCCGTTGCTGGCTGTGGGGGCAGGGTTTGCCGAAAGTGCGTGGTTCACCATCGTGAATCCCGATCCCAACGCACGTGCCATGGCCAGTACTTTGGTTTTTTCCCTGATCAACGCCATGTGTGCCCGTGCCCTGCTGATCCGCATCGAACAGCCACAGCGTACCGGTTACTGGTTCACTGGAGCCTCGTTTTCGATGCTTGCTGCGTCATCCCTGACCAGAGCGGCAACGATTCTTCAGGCGTCGCCCGACCTTTCTGCCGGTCTTTCCTCACAGTTGCCCTTCGTTCATTCGAGATTTTTTGTCAGTAGTCTGCTGCAGATGTGCGTGACCTTTGGTTTCGTGCTAATGATAAATTATCGACTCATCGCGGATGCACAGAAAATTGCGTCGCGTGATGCATTGACCGGCGCACTGAACCGGCGCAGCCTGGAAGAAGAGGCCGGGCGACTGTCGGCACGTTGCGCCCGTACAGGGGATGTGCTGACGATTATGCTGATCGATGTAGACCACTTCAAATCGGTCAATGACCAGCTCGGCCATCAGGCCGGAGACAAGCTGTTGCAGCGTCTGGCAACCACCGCGCACGCTTGCATCCGCAGCGATGACTATTTTGCCCGCTATGGCGGCGATGAGTTCTGTATATTGCTACCGTCTTCTACCGAAAAAGAAGCAGACATATTGGCAAATCGCCTGTGTCAGGCTTATGCCGACCTCAAGATGGAGTTCGGCGGCGAGGTTCTGCGCAGTACCATCAGCATTGGCATTGCCGACTCAAACCATGCGGGACTCGAGTTGCGCGCACTGGTAGCGGCCGCCGACCAGGCGCTGTACAGTGCCAAACAGGAAGGTCGCGGTCGGGTGATGCTGCATTCAAGGTGTTGATCGATACCGTACAGCTCCATCCTTTATCTCCTTCGGCAGGTACATTGTTGCTGAATTTATGCCGGAGGCGGCCGGTTTCACCTCTTTGAATATATTACGTTACTTCGATCTCTTTTGGGGTGTTGAATTCGCGGCCCTCGATGCGAATGTAGACGCACTTCTGCGCGCCGCCGCCGATTTCAGTACGCGCTGCGTCAGTCCCGCACCCGAAGAAAATCCGGCGCGTCTGCTGGCCGCGCTCTGCTTATTTTCTTGGCCAATTTTGCGTCGGTTACCCCGCTATCATACTGCCAAAGTCCACCAAACTCTGCAGTCGCCGCTTGAGTGCACGGGCCTTCCGGCTATGATAGTGGCGTGCATGGGCCCCTATCTCCTGTCAGATTCAAACCGGGATATTACCTTCTCGCCCTGTTCAGTTTTCTAAGACGGCATCGGCACCGTTTTGCCAGACGGCATCCGGTTCCGCCTGCGCCCTGGCGCGCGGCGTTTGAACGGTATTCCTTCCTCGCAGCGCTGGCGCCGCGCGACCGGCTGCGGCTGCGTCGCCTGGTCAGACAGTTTCTCAATGACAAGACATTCGAAGCTGCCGCGGACCTTGAGATCGACGACTCGCTTCGCATTGCGATTGCTTCCCAGGCCTGTCTCCTCATTCTCAATCTGGGCATGGAGTATTACGCCGGCTGGTCGTCCATCGTGGTATATCCGGGAGAATTTCGGGTGCACAGGCAGTATCTCGACTACGCCGGTGTAATTCACGAGGGCAGCGAGATTCTTTCAGGCGAGTCCTGGCAGCACGGTCCGGTGGTGCTTTCGTGGCAGACGGCGGTCTCGCCGCCGCATCCCAACCAGAATGTCGTCATTCACGAGTTTGCTCACAAGATCGACATGCTCAACGGGCAGGCCAACGGCTTTCCGCCACTGCATCGTGACATGGACGCGCGCCAATGGGCGATCGACTTCGGTGCAGCGTACGCCGCCCTGCGCCACAACCTTGATGCCGGAAATGCGGTACGCATCGACCCGTACGCGGCAACCAAACCCGGCGAATTTTTTGCCGTGCTGACCGAGACGTTCTTCATGAACCCGCAGATCGTCTTCGAAGACTACCCGGTGATTTACGAACAGCTCGCCCGCTTCTACCACCAGGATCCCTGGCAACGCTCGGGCATGCCGACTGGTCCGGACGCCGTTGACGCCTCACCTTAAAGGCAGGAGATAGAGATCGCGCAGATACGGAAGCAGCCAGGGCTGCAGCCGCAGCTGCATATCCGGCGCAAGATGCCGGAAGGACCTAACCATGCCGCGGCAGGTTGAAGCACCACAGGCACAGGGAAACCCGCCAAAATCTTCCTCGTCAATAGCAGTACTGTAATCCCATGTCACCTCCTCATCGATCGCGATATCGCGCACCGCGACCAGGGTCAGCCCGTCACAGAATCCGGCATTGGGAGCACACGAATGATTGATAAAGTCATCGGCATCGCCGGAAGAGCCCAGATAAAGCGCTTCGCCGATCTGGAGATGGTAGTCGCTGAAGTTGACCTGGGAACGATGAAGCACAGGACCGCCAAAAACGATGATTGGCTCACCCTTGCGGATCGGCCCGGACGCGAACACGCCCTTGCCGTGCTGGGGGCTTTCCCTGACATAAAGCTTCATGATGACATTACCCTGCTAAATCGAGCACAATACACGCCAGACACACCCGGTTAGCCTAGCGGCAAACTTGATGGAAAGAAAGACTGTCATCCGCCGATACTTGGCGCGCCTAGCTGGCGCGCTTCTCGCCGTTTCGCTTTGGCCCTCGCTTCTGCTTGCCGCAACTCTCAATAGCGCGCCACCCGATGGTGCCCGTCTATTCAACGAGAACTGTGCGGCATGCCATGGAAGCACCGGCGAGGGCGGAGTCGGTGTGCCGCTGTCGCTGGCTTCGTTTCAGGCAAGCGTTGATGATGCCTACCTGCGCACGACGATCCGCCTCGGTCGCCCGGGCCGCGTGATGCCGGCCTTCCGGCGGCTGCACGACGACGAGGTCAACGCCCTGGTAGCTTATATTCGCAGCTGGACCGGTAACAAGCCTCCCAAACTCATACCGGCGGGAGCGCCCGGGGACCCGACACGCGGAGCCAGGCTCTTTGCCGGACGCTGCGCGGTCTGTCACGGCGAAAATGGCCAGGGCGGACAGGGTACCGGGGTCACCATGTCGCGGCCGCGCAATCAGCCGATCCTGGCACCGGGCCTGAACAACCCCGGTTTTCTCGCTGCCGCCTCGGACAGCGTCATCAAGACAACCCTCGTGCGCGGTCGCGCAGGAACCCCGATGCGCTCGTTCCTCAAGCAGGGCCTGAGTGAACGCGACATCAATGATATCGTCGCCTATGTGCGCAGCTTCCAGAAGCTCCCGCCACCGGCATCTGCGACTGTACTCAAGGCTGATGATCCGGACATCATCCGTGTTTCGCCGTACGGTGTTGAAGAGACGGTTGACAAGCTCAAGACCGCTATCGCTGCCGCCAACATGCGGCTCATCCGCGTGCAGTATCTGGATGACGGTTTCGTGCCAGCCGGTCAGGAAAACAGGCAGCAGGTCATCGTCTACTCCTGCGATTTCGGTTTTTTGAATGAGGCGCTCAAGGTTGATCCGCGCATCGGCATGTTTCTGCCCTGCCGCGTGACAGTACTGAAAGATCACGGCAAGGTTCTGGTCATGTCCGTCAATCCCAAACGTCTGAGCGCGATCTTCAACAACTCGGAACTGAATCAGCTGTGTGATCGGATGTACAAGACCTACGTGGGTATCATCGAGGAGGCAACTTTCTGAAGATGCGTGCGTATCCGGCAGTTCTTGGCCTGATGCTGCTTGCCGCAACGTGGGCGGCAGCTGTGCGCGCCGATGAACTGCTCATGGTTCGGGTAAACCGTGCGTTCCCGGAGACCATGGCGCGGCTGCAGGACAGTATCGTGAGTCATGGCTACACCATATCGCGGGTACAGCAGGTCGACGTCGGACTCAAGGCAAACGGCTACGCCACAGCACCCTATCGCATCGTGTTTTTCGGCAAGCCTGACGAAATGCGCGAGCTGCCCGTGGCGCATCCCGCGATCGCTGCCTACCTGCCTCTGCAAATCGTGATCTTTGCCGAAAGAGACGATACCCTTGTTGTGACGGCAGATCCGCTCAAGCTCGCCACGTTTTTTCCGCAGCCGGACCTGCAACCGCATTTCACTGCGTGGGCGCGGGATATTCGCGCGATTTTGAGCGAGCTGCGCGATAGCAACGACTGAACGTGCATCACGCAGCGTCAGTTGCGCCGTCCACGCCGTACAGACAGGCGCTTGTGCCTCCCTGCTTCTTGGAGCGATAGCTCGCGGTATCCGCCTGCGAGAGCACCTGCTCGGCACTCTCCGAATTCCTGTCCATGAGCGCCACTCCGACGCTTGCACTTACGCTGAATTCCTGGCCCTCGAATCTGAAGGTGTAACCTGCAAGCAGCCCGCGAAACACCTCGGAAATCGGCAGTATGATGTCCTTGTTGACGTTCTGCAGGATGATCCCGAACTCATCCCCACCCAGGCGCGCCAGCACATCAACCTCCCGTATACGTGCGTTGAGCAGCATTCCCACCTCCGTAAGCAGACGGTCGCCCGCCGCATGACCGGCGATATCATTCACCATCTTGAAGCGGTCAAGATCGACATATAACACGCCGCTCGATTCGTCGCTGCGCTTCAGCCTGTAAAACTCGCGTTCCAGGGCCTCGCGGAAATAACGCCGGTTGGGCAGACGCGTGAGACTGTCATGATATGCCTGCCAGTTGAGCTTCTCGATATGCTCGCGCAGCTGGGTGGCGTCGCGAAACGCAACTACGGAGCCCTCGTGCAAGCCCCCGGCAACGAGTGGCAGAACATTACATTCCACCCAGATCGGCCGCCCGTCACGCGTCCAGAACACGCTTTCCCAATTGGGCAATGCGTCACCAAGCTCATAGGCCTGCTGAAGGTAGCAGGTGTCCGCCGGATTCGGACGGCCATCGGCAAGGGCGTAGTGAAACGCCTGGTGCGGGTTGCGCAAGATGAGATCGCACTCGTCCGCGTAACCAAGTATCTTGAGTCCGGCCGGATTCATGAAGGTGATTTCGTTATGTTCATTCACCCCGTATACGCCTTCGCTCAGGGAAGACAAAATTCCTGCCAGGTAGCGACGTTCCCGCTCGATCGTCTTGCGCACATTCACTGCGTGAACCATTGCGGCAATCCGCGCGAGCAGAAGCTCGACTGACTCATCCTTGAAAAGGCAATCTGACGCACCCGCCTCGAGTGAGACGCGTATGACATCGTCAGAATATGACGCTGTCAGAATTGCCGCGGTGATATGGCTCATTGAACTGTCGGCGCGTATCGCCCGACAAAGGTTGTCTCCATTTCCGCCAGGCATGAAATAATCGATGATGACGATATCGAATTGCGACTCGCCAAGTTTGCGCAATCCGTCGTCGACGCCGGGTGCGGCCTCGCAAGTGTAACCGTGCTTGCTGAAAAGGTTGGTATAGAAATCCCGCGATGTGCGAGAGTCGTCAACGATCAGTATGTGAATTGGACTGGCGGTGCCCATTGTTTTTTTGTGCGGTCCGGAGCCTGTTGTGCACGCATGAACGAAGGAAACAGGGCCGGCAGGAGCCGCGCCGGCGATCCGGCTATACCTGTGGTCCGGCGCACGCCTGCCCGCTGCAGGCGATCCATTCACACTGTTCAGGCAATCAGGTTCCGGATCGAAACTTGTATGTCTGATCCGGCACGCGGTGCGCCTCTGCACGACGCTTTGCAAGCTCGGAAAAAACAGTCACTACTTCAGCCAGCATGTAGCACAGAACCAGTACTCCTATAGCCGAAAGCACGCCGTCGACAATGAACTGGATCCCACCCATGAAACTGGTGTCGCTGAAGCTCGGAAGAAATTTGTGTATCGTATCCAGAATGGTTTCAACGCTCTTGCCGGTAAACCAGACATAGAGGCCACCACCAATGGCGACCAGCGTCGCAAAGGCCGCGAAGACTTCACCAAATGTCTTCAAGAGCAGCGCGACCAATGGAAAAGTTGTGAATTCGGTTTGAACAATATCGTCAATATTGCGGGCGCGGATGACAATCGTATGCACCACCGCGTAGATCGCGAGGATATAGCAAAGCAGGAACAGAATGCCGCCCAGCATTCCACTCGCCGGCAGGTTGGAAATGACCTTGCCCGCATTGAAAAACGCGACCAGGCTGAGCAGAATGATCAAGCCGCCAACCGCCCGCAGCGTGATTGCCACGATCTTGTTAAGAAACCCCGGCTGCTGCAGCAGCTCCAGCACACGACGCATAAATAAATACTTGTCCATACCTCTCCTCTTTCGGCAATTTCAGGGCTGTTTCCAGAGCCGATTTTAGCCACCCATTTTCAAATTAATAATATCCGGAGTTCGCGTCAAAACCGATGGGAATTCGCATCAAACGGGCATTCCAGCCGACGAACGGACGGCTGCCGGCAAAAATGGAATATGCACTGCGCCGAGTCGCAATTCGCAGAGGGCCCATACCATAACACCATGCCAGCCTACATCCTGCACCCGTTTCATGGGAGAATGGTACACATGCGCCAATACCTGGATTTGATGTCTCATGTGCTGAATCACGGCAACCCGAAAGGGGATCGTACCGGCACCGGGACCGTGAGTGTTTTCGGCTACCAGATGCGGTTTGACCTCGGTTCCGGCTTTCCACTTCTGACGACCAAGAAAGTTCATCTCAAATCGATCATTCACGAGCTGCTCTGGTTTCTCAAGGGTGAAACCAACGTCCGCTACCTGCGTGAAAATGGCGTTACCATCTGGGACGAATGGGCTGACAGCCATGGCGAGCTGGGCCCTGTCTACGGTTACCAGTGGCGTTCCTGGCCGGCACCTGACGGCCGCCACATCGATCAGATCGACCAGGTATTGGGTGAAATCCGCCAGAATCCCAATTCGCGCCGGCTGATTGTCAGCGCCTGGAACGTCGCCGATATCGAGCGCATGGCGCTGCCCCCCTGCCATGCGTTCTTTCAGTTCTATGTGGCAGACGGACGACTTTCCTGCCAGCTCTATCAGCGTAGCGCCGATATCTTTCTTGGCGTACCGTTCAATATTGCCTCATACGCGCTGCTCACAATGATGGTGGCCCAGGTTACCGGGCTCAAGCCCGGTGAATTTGTCCATACGCTCGGGGACGCCCACCTGTACCGGAATCATCTCGATCAGGTCCGTCAGCAGCTTGCGCGCGATTTGCGGCCATTGCCTACCATGCACCTCAACCCGGCCGTCAAATCCTTATTCGATTTTCGCTACGAGGACTTTGAACTTCTGAACTACGACCCGCATCCGGCGATCAAGGCGGTTGTGGCGGTATGAGCGCGGTGACATCGCGAATATCGCTTATCTGGGCGATGGCGAACAATCGTGTTATCGGGGCCAACAACACTCTCCCGTGGAAGCTGCCGGCAGACCTGCGGCATTTTCGGCGCCTGACTTCCGGGCACCACATCATCATGGGCCGCAGAAACTACGAGTCTCTGGGACGAGCACTTCCCGATCGCGTCAATATCGTTGTCAGCCGCCAGCCGGGCTATCATGCGCCGGGCTGTACGGTGGTGCGATCGATTGACGAAGCTTTGCACGCCGCCTCAGGCGACCCGGAGATTTTCGTGATTGGAGGTGCAACGATCTATGCGCAGACCCTGGATCGGGCAGACCGCCTTTACGTCACGCTGATCAATGCCAAAATTCCCGGCGATACCGTGTTTCCTGACTTCGAAGGAAATGCCTGGCTCGAAACCGCACGTGAAGAGCATACCGCCGACCAACAGAATCGGCACAGCTATACTTTCATTACGCTCGACCGCAAGCCCGCACAGAGCGCGTCCACGGCAGATCATGCGTCGAGCCGGGCCTAGGCGATCTGAGCGGCGAGATCTCGCGCCTGGTTTTTCTGTGAATCGTTACCTTCCGCCATGACCTCATCAAGAATGCTGCGCGCGCCCTCGGCGTCGCCCATGTCGATGTAGGCCTTGGCAAGATCGAGTTTCGTGGCAGTTTCATCCCACTGGGACTGCCCGCCCTCACCTGTCTCGATGCTGCCATCGCTTGCGTTTTCGAACTCGAGCACCGGGCTCTCGGATGCCGAGTCCAGCGCAAAAGCGATGCCCTCATCCGCGTGCGCCACGTCGGTGGCGGCGGAATGGAAATCGAGAGCCGGTTCGCTTTCGCTGACCGGAGCCGTATCAAAGCTGATCATGTTTGAACCGGCCGCAGACTCGGCATCGTCGAGACTGAAATTGAGATCGAAGCTGCTGTCCGCGGGTGCGGCAGTCACAGGAGCGGGAGCAGCTGCGGCTGGAGCAGGCGAATCAGACGCCAGATCGAGGTCAAAGCTCACCTCGGGTGAAGCTGGCGCGGCGTGCGCTGCCGGCGCATCAAAATCAAAATCCATGCCGTTGGCTGCTGGCGCAGGGGGTGTCTTGGGCACCGCCAGGCCGAGGGTGTCGTTCATTGCGAGCATTGAAGGTTCAGTCTCAAAGGGACCCGTTGTGCCGGCTTTTGCCATGACTTTCGGCGCAGCCGGCGCTGCTGCTGACGGGCTGCTCTTCGGACCAGACCCGGGACCAGGGGCGCCTCCCCGGAACATCGGATTGCCGGGGCTGATCTTGCGGCCCATTTCTTCGACTTTTTCCCAGACTTTGCCGCCCTTTCCTTCGACCTGGGCATAAAGTTCTTCAGCCAGGGTTTCAAAGGCGCCGACATCATTACGCTGATGATAAATCTCGAGCAGCTTCTGTTTGAGCTCCTGCCTTTGCGGATCCTTGACGACAGCCTCTCTCAGGATCTCCTCCGCCTGTTCGTCGCGCCCATAGGCCAGGTAGACTTCCGCCTCGGCGATGGGATCAACTTCGTCGGTATGGACATTACCCATCCCGCCCTGACTGAAATCGCTCAGGAAGGACGTATCGCTCGCCGCTGCCTGGCTGCCGCTGTCGGTGATACTCGCTCCGTCAGCCGGAAGACTTCCGCCGGACAGAATACTTTCCTCGAACTCCGCCTTCGCACGCCGGCGACGCATATAGTACATGCCGAGGATTCCCAATCCGAGGACTCCGACCCCGCCCAACAATGCCATGCGCACGCTATTGCCGGTAATGCTGTCAATAATGCCCTGAACCAGACCCGGGCTTTCCGGCGGGGGTGCGACAAATCTCCGTGGTAGCGGCTTTTTGACTGCCGGGGGCACGACAGGTTTGTGCAGCGCGGGCTTGGGCTGCGCCGATGGCGCTGTGGCGGCCTGCGTCGCTGGCGCCGTAGTTGCCGGCTTCGCTGCCTGGTTTTGCGATACTGCAAGCTCTTTATTTTCGATGTCGATCAGGCGTGCAGTATTTTTTACCTGCTCCTGCATCTTGCCAACACGCTCGCGCAGATCCTTGTTCTCGAGCTGTTTTGCGTCGATTTGCTCTTCCAGCGTCGCGACCTTGCTGGTCAAGGAATGGCGTTCGCCTGCGGCTTCGGTCTTTGCCGAGGCCGGTCCGGCGGCCTTGCCTGCTCCGCCGCCGTCGGACTCTGTATTGAGGTTGGATCGTACGATCTGCAGCAGGTCTTCGTTCGCAGCACCGCTTTGCGTGCCGGCGGCGGTCGTGGTGGCAGTCTTGGCCGCAGCCGTGGCTGCTGCCTTGGCTGGCGCCGCTTTGCCCTGAGCTACAGAGGATTTCGCAGCCGCCGGGCCCTTGCTCACTGTACCTTTTGCCGTGGCTCCAGACTCGGTGGAGCTCTCGCTTGGCACCGTAACCGTATGACTTGCCGCCGCAAGCTTCAGCTTGTATTCCTGCCACGCATCAAATTGAACATGATATTCCTTGACTGCCCGGCCTTTGGAAACGGACTGCACTGCCGCTCGATCCGGGATCCGCAGAATTCTGCCGGCCTTCAGGTTGTTGATGTTATGTCCGAAGAAGGCGCCCGGGTTCGTTCGCAGAAGTGCGATCATCACCTGCTGCGGACTGATACTCTGGTCAGACGTCAGCTTCCTCGTGATGCCGCTCAGAGTATCCCCTTTCCGGACGGTATAATGTGCTGCATTGGCCCAGGATGAGGGCGCCGTTCCCGTTTCGGTTGCCGCAGCCGGCGTCGACTCGACCGGCGCCTGCTCTGGAACTGCGGCAGTTCCGGTATCAGCTCCCGAAGGCCCCAGCAGTTCGCCCTGCGCAGGGGCAGCCGGGGCCGCCGGGGTCTCGGCGGAGGCGGATTCCGGTGTTTTGGTCTGTTCTGTCTTGGCGCTTCCCGCAGCAACAGGCGCAGTCGCAGCTACGGCAGGCTGTTCGGTTGGCACGGGTGCAGGCGCAGCAGCGGGAACCGGTACCGTCTCGGCCACCGCAGGTGCTTCGATCCCGGGTTGCTCGCCTGCCACCCAATGCGGAGGATCCAGCAGAGCCGTGTACTCCCTAATCAGGTGACCGCCAGCCCAGTCCACCTGAAGCAGGGTATGAATGAATGGCTCACTGATCGGCGCATCGGTTGTGAGCTGAATGTAATAGTTGCCGTTCTTGTGCTGTGCAATCGCGTATTTGATTGTCGACAGAAATGACGGGCGATCAATACCGGCATCGGCGAAGTCCGATTCCGATGCAAGGGACGGGCTGAGCGTCTTCAGTTCCTGCGGAGTCGGATCGATGATTTCGATATCGCCGTTCAAGGGCTCGTCCAGTCCTGAGCGGACAACGAGTCTCCCGAGCCCAAGGGCATATGCCCAGCCAGGCAGCAAGGAAAGCGCCGCCCCCAGGATTACTCCTGCAATCCACTGTTGCCTGCCCGACCGCGTTTGGTGCATGGCCATCACTCCCCCAACAACCCCTGTCTCATTCAACAATAGCTTTTAATACTTGGACTTATATCCGCATAGTAGTAATAGTCTTTACAAACATCAAGTAACTATAGCCCACAAATACTGTTTCACCAACTACCCTGCGCCCGTTCAGCGACCATCAATCTGCCGTCCCGCCTCCTGCGCATCCGTTATTTTCCCTTGAAAAACAATAAGAAGTACTTTAGACGGCGCGCGGGCATGACACAATCTCCGCAATCAACGTGTAGTGCTTCGGTAGCCAGGATATGGACCCGGAATTCGACGCGCGGAGTGCTCGCTGCACGTGCTTGGGTGGCCACGCTGGCAAGGGAAGGCGACGGGTTTGGCAAGATGCTTCGGTTGTGCCGCAAACTCAGTCATCAGTTTACGGTATAGCCGCTTTCCCGTGATCCGTCCATGAGCGGTACTGGCATAGCGCATCGCGCAGGCGAGACACGCACGCCGTGCGAACTTCGCTGACTGGGCGCTGGTGCAGCCGCTTGCGCCGCAGTGCGCCGGCTAGGCAGCGTCGAGCAGAATCCGCAGCATGCGCCGCAGTGGTTCGGCTGCACCCCACAGAAGCTGGTCACCCACGGTAAATGCCGACAGATAGTCGTTTCCCATGGCGAGCTTGCGCAGTCGCCCCACGGGAACAGCAAGATTCCCGGTCACTGCGGCCGGCGTCAACTCGCGCAGCGTCTGCTCGCGCTCATTGGCCACAACACGTACCCAGTCATTGGCGCTTGCCAGCATGCCTTCGACCTCATCGAGCGGCACATCCCGGGCCAGCTTGATCGTGAGCGCCTGGCTGTGGCAGCGCATGGCACCAATACGCACACAGATGCCGTCAATCGGGATGGGCCTGTCCGCACGACCGAGAATCTTGTTGGTTTCCGCCTGCCCCTTCCATTCTTCCCGGCTTTGGCCGTTTCCGAGATCCTTGTCGATCCAGGGGATCAGACTGCCTGCCAGCGGTACGCCAAAGTGCTCATCGGGGAAGGCAGCGTCACGCAGCCGTTGCGCAACTGCCCGGTCGATTTCGAGAATGGCCGATGCCGGATCGTCAAGCATGGGCTGGGCCGCCTGGTGCACTGATTCCATCTGTTTCAAAAGCTCGCGCATGTTTTGAGCGCCGGCGCCCGACGCAGCCTGATAGGTCATGGCTGTCATCCATTCCACAAGGCCGTGCTGGAAAAGCCCTCCGAGTGCCATAAGCATGAGGCTGACCGTGCAGTTGCCGCCGATGTAGTTCTTGATGCCGCGGGCAAGCGCTGACCGGATCACATCAAGGTTGACAGGATCAAGGATAATCACGCTGTCCTTGTCCATGCGCAGCGTCGACGCAGCATCGATCCAGTACCCCTTCCAGCCCGCCATGCGCAGCTTCGGAACGATGTCACTCGTGTAATCACCACCCTGGCAGGAAATAATGACATCCATGGCCTTGAGGTCGTTGATGTTGCGCGCGTCCTTGAGGGTCGGGATATCCTTGCCGATGGATGGCCCTTGGGCGCCGACCTGCGAGGTGCTAAAAAACACCGGTTCAACAAGATCGAAGTCATGCTCGGCAAGCATGCGTTGTAGCAAAACGGAACCGACCATACCGCGCCAACCGACAAAACCTGCACGCTTCATGATTACCTCTGGCAATTGAAGTCTCTTGGAAAAACCGCCATTTCGGGCCTGAATCTACGCGGTTAGCCGCGCCCATTTGCGGGGGTATCGCAGATCACTTGCGCAAGGCGGTCATCACCGCCTCGCCCATCTGGGCGGTATTAACCCGGGTGCATCCCGCCGTGTAAATGTCCGCGGTACGCAACCCCTGACCCAGGACCGTCTCGACCGCGCGCTCGATGCGCGTGGCCAGGGTCTCCTCATCCAGAGTGTACCGCAGCAGCATCGCTACAGACAGGATCGTGCCCAGCGGATTGGCAATCCCCTTTCCGGCGATGTCGGGGGCCGAGCCATGAATCGGTTCGTACATGCCCTTGCGCGCTGCATCGAGCGAGGCCGAAGGCAGCATGCCGATCGAACCCGTGAGCATTGCCGCTTCGTCTGACAGTATGTCGCCGAACATATTGGTCGTGACGATCACGTCGAACTGCTTGGGGGCACGCACCAGCTGCATGGCCGCATTGTCCACATACATGTGCGTCAGCTTGACCGCGGGAAAGTCCTTCGCCACCCGGGTGACGACTTCGCGCCATAGCTCGGTGCATTCGAGCACGTTGGCCTTGTCCACAGAACACACACGCTTGTCGCGCTTCATGGCGATATCGAACGCAACGCGCGCAATGCGCTCAATCTCCGCTTCCGCGTACACCAGGGTATTGAAGCCTTCGCGCTGACCATCGGGACGTACCCGCACGCCGCGCGGCTTGCCGAAGTAGATGCCGCCGGTAAGCTCGCGCACGATCATAATGTCGAGTCCGGCGACAACTTCCGCTTTCAGACTCGATGCCGAGGCGAGCTGCGGATACAGAACGGCCGGACGCAGATTCGCGAAAAGCTTGAGTTCCGAGCGCAGACCGAGCAGGCCTTTTTCCGGTCGCATGGAGATATCCAGAGACTCCCATTTCGAACCACCGACCGCACCAAGCAGCACAGCATCGGCCGCGCGCGCCAGCCTAAGCGTATCCTCCGGAAGCGGCGTTCCGGCAGAATCATAAGCCGCGCCGCCCACGAGTGCGTGCTCGATTTCAATAGCGAGGCCGGCAGCACGCAGAAACTCGAGGACCTTCACGGCCTCAGCCATTATCTCCGGACCGATCCCGTCACCCGGGAGCACCAGCACCTTGTGTGTCATTCGTTCACTCCGTCAAGTTTCCAGCCGGCCGGCTTGGCCCTCATCGTGCTCGCGCGCTGCCGGTTTGAGCGCGAGAAATCGCAAACGCACATAATTAACCATCCAGACATCCGCACCACTGCAGCTGACCGGCAGCAGGGCGGCCTGTACCTCGTCCATGATCTCGCTTCTTTGTGCGGCTGGTGCAAGTGCGAAAAAATTCCAGGCAAAAGTTTCAAGCCAGCCGCGCATATCCCCCGGCAACACGGTCGGGCGCGGAAAAATCTCGATCGTCTTCACCACAAATCCGCAGCTCTCCAGGCGGCGCTGATAGTCGGCCCGATCCGGAAAGAACCATGGGTCTGCAGTCGCGGCATCGAGGCCATGGCACGCCAGAACCCGATGCAGCGCACTAATGATTTCCGCCACGTTGCCGGCACCGCCCATTTCCCCGACAAAGCGGCCACCCGGCCGCAATGCGCGCCAGACACCGTTGATTACCGCATCCGGATCACGCTTCATCCAGTGCAATGCGGCATTGCTGAAAACGGCGTCGAATTCTCCCGTAAACGGCAGCGCGCCGCCATCCGCAATCCGCGCATCGAGTCTGCGCGAGCGCGCGGCCTGCACCATGGCCGCGTTAGCATCGACACCCAGTACCCGGGCGCCGCCCGCCGCGATGCGTTCGGTCAGCGCCCCGTCTCCGCATCCGAGATCCAGGATTGACTCATGGGCCAACGGCGCCAGCAGATCCAGCAATGGCACGCCCAGATCTGCCACGAACCGCGCATTGGCCGCATAGCGCTGCGGATCCCAGGATTGGTCGCTCACGTGAGGAAAAGCCGGCGTTGCTAACCGAAAAGCCACGGCGCGTCCTTGCGCCGGCGCTCCTCATAGGCACGAATCGCGTCGACGTACGCCAGAGTAAGACCGATATCGTCGAGGCCATTGATCAGGCAGTGTTTGCGGAATGGATCGACATCGAAATGGAAGATCTCGCCGGAAGGCGTGACCAGCGTCTGCGCCTGCAGATCGACAGCGAGTCTGTAGCCTTCACGCGCCGCCACTTCCCGGAACAGGCGCTCTACCGTGGCAGCATCCAGCATGATCGGCAACAGGCCGTTCTTGAAACAGTTGTTAAAGAAGATGTCGGCATAACTCGGCGCGACAATGACGCGAAACCCGTAGTCGACCAGCGCCCAGGGCGCATGTTCGCGCGATGAACCGCAGCCGAAGTTTGTGCGCGCCAGCAGGATGCTGGCGCCGGCATAGCGTGGCTGGTTCAGCACGAAATCCGGGTTGAGCGGGCGACGGCTGTGATCCATTCCCGGCTCGCCATGATCAAGATAGCGCCAGGAATCAAAGAGGTTCGGACCAAACCCGCTGCGCTTGATCGATTTCAGATACTGTTTCGGAATAATCGCATCGGTATCGACGTTGGCGCGATCGAGTGGCGCCACAATGCCGGTCATACTCGTGAATTTTTGCATGCTGACTCCAGATTCGGGTTTGCGCCGCCGGCTAGTGAAAATCGCGTACGTCGACAAAATGTCCGGCGATGGCTGCGGCCGCGGCCATCGCCGGGCTGACCAGGTGCGTGCGGCCCCCGGCGCCCTGGCGCCCTTCGAAGTTGCGGTTCGAAGTCGACGCACAACGTTCCCCCGGTTCAAGCCGGTCGGCATTCATCGCAAGACACATGGAACAGCCCGGCTCGCGCCACTCGAATCCGGCATCGATGAATATCCTGTCAAGTCCCTCGCTTTCGGCCGCGGCTTTCACCGGGCCCGAACCCGGCACCACCATGGCAAGCTTGATGTTCCCGGCAATCCGCCTGCCTTTGACCATGGCAGCGGCAGCACGCAGGTCTTCTATGCGCGAGTTGGTGCATGAGCCTATGAAGATCTTGTCGAGAGTGATTTCCCGCACGCTCGTGCCCGGAACCAGGTCCATGTACTTAAGCGCGTGCTGCATACTCTCGCGCCGCGTCGGATCTCCTTCCCGGGCCGGATCGGGCACCCTGCCGTCGACCGCGACCGCCATCTCCGGCGACGTGCCCCAGGTGACCTGCGGGGCGATCGTCATGGCATCGATCGTGATTTCACGATCGAACACGGCATCTGCATCGCTGTGCAGGCTGCTCCAGGCGCTCAGCGCCTGATCCCACAGCTCTCCACGCGGCGCGAACGGGCGTCCTTCGAGATAGGCAATGGTCTTGTCATCGACGGCGACCAGACCGGCGCGCGCTCCGGCTTCAATTGCCATGTTGCACACGGTCATGCGGCCTTCCATCGAAAGCGCGCGGAAGGCGGAGCCCGCGAATTCAATGGCGTGACCGCCTCCGCCGGCCGTACCGATCCGGCCAATGACGGACAGAATGATGTCCTTGGCGGTAACGCCGTACGCAATCTCGCCTTCAACGCGCACCCGCATGTTTGCCGATTTCTTCATGAGGAGGCACTGGGTTGCGAGCACATGCTCTACTTCGGAAGTTCCTATTCCGAATGCGAGCGCACCGAAGGCGCCATGCGTCGAGGTATGGGAATCGCCGCACACCACCGTCATGCCCGGCAAGGTCGCCCCCTGCTCCGGGCCGACGACATGGACAATACCCTGGCGCGGATCGTTCATTCCGAATTCGGTAATGCCAAAAATGCGGCAATTCTCATCGAGGGTTTCAACCTGAAGGCGCGAAACCGGATCTGCGATGCCACGCTGCCGCCCGCTGGTGGGTACGTTATGGTCAGCCGTGGCAAGATTGGCGTCGGTGCGCCAGGGTTTACGACCGGCAAGACGCAGGCCTTCGAATGCCTGAGGACTCGTGACCTCGTGCACCAGATGGCGGTCAATATAAATAAGGCTGGTGCCGTCGGAATTGGTATGCACCACATGCGCATCCCAGAGTTTGTCGTACAAGGTTTTTGAGGTCATGACGTTTCGAAGTCCTGGCGGCCGAAGGTTGTTTGATGACTTGCGTGGATTCTAGGGATCCGTTATAAATAAAACAAATTCATATTTATCATGACTTCCATTCCAATAAGTTATGGACGTTGGCGCCCTTCATGCGTTTCTGGCAGTCGCGGAAAGCGGCTCCTTTTCGCGCGCCGCCGAACTCATATTCATCACCCAGCCTGCCATCAGCAAGCGAATCGCAGCACTCGAAAAAGAGCTCGGTGTAAAGCTGTTTGACCGTGTCGGTCGCCAGATTCAGCTGACGCCGGCGGGTGCGGCTTTGCTTCCGCAGGCACGTTCGATCCTTAACGAAGTTAACGAAGCAAAGCGCAGGATCGCCGCCCTGTCGATGGAGGTTGCCGGTCCGCTGCGACTCGCTACCAGCTATCATGTAGGACTGCATCGTCTGCCGGCGGCGCTGCGGCAGTTCTGCAGCGCCTACCCGCAGGTACAGCTCGACCTGCGCTTCATGGACTCCGAAGCTGCATGTCATGCAGTAGAACACGGTGAGCTCGACCTCGCGGTCGTGACCTTGCCGCGCGGCAATCAGGCACAGCTGCATCGTGAAAAAATCTGGGATGATCCGTTCGAGATCGTAGTCGATGCCAATCATTCCCTCGCCGGCCGCGGCCCGCTCGCCATGCAGGCACTCCTCGAGTACCCGGTGATTCTGCCGGTTCCCGGAACCACTACGCGCGAGATCATCCTGGAAGCACTTGCGCCAGTGCAAGGGCGTCTCAAAATCGGACTTGAAACAAATTATCTTGAGCTCATAAAAATGCTTGTGTCAATTGGCCGCGGCTGGAGCGCCCTGCCACATACCTTGATTGACGGCGACCTGAAAGTGGTCCAGATTAAAGAAGTACGAATTAAGCGCGAACTCGGGGTGGTAACCCACGCCGCGCGTACTTTGTCGAATGCAGCTAAGGCAATTATCACGGCAATTCGAGCTACATGAACTTTCTGCAACTCATCGAACAATTGACAGCCCGCGTCGGACGGCATCAGCTCCCTGCTGATCCCGCCGCAGCCAGCATCCAGACGCTGGTCGACTCGAGTGCCCTGCATTACGAGCTGGCGACGCGTATCGTGCGCGCCATATACGAGCACAACGACTGCAGACGGCTTACCGATCCGGTCGGGCCCGAGGCAACATTCGACGCGCTCGGGCCCATACGCGCGGCGCTGCTCGGCTCAAGCCATACCGATGTGGATGCGTTTCACTTCATGGAAGAAATCTGCGCGGCGGTCGCGAAGGTTTTCTACAAGAATCGCCCGGGTGCGATCAACGCACATGCGCCGGTCGCGAAAACCGGTGGCCAGGAACACCCCGGGGCAGAACTAGTCAGGCTCGACAGGGTTCGGCGACGAAGCAAATTGCTGGCCTGATCCGATATCCGGACGGCACAGTCTCGCGCACAACGATATTCAGCACCGGGCAGTCATCATCAGGCGCCATGGCAGCTTGCGGCATTTCTCCCGTGCGCCTTTTTCCGGGTTGTAATCAGAGTTGCCGAACTTTCTGATGTCCGGTCGGCATCAGGAACACAGGCATTTTGCGGTGATCGGCCTCACAATGCCAATACCACGCCATCGACAGCAACTTCGCGCTTGCGATTCCAATGCAGAATCGCTAAACGAAACGATGCTTCAAATTCATGATGTCCCGATAGGGGATGACTCCGAGAATCGCATCGTTGTGATCGGTAACAGGAATTGCCCGAAAGCTGTAGCGTGAAAACATCTCTGTCGCCTCCAGCAAAGTACTTTCCGGACTGAGGCTGATTACATTGGGCGCCATGATGGCTGCGAGCACATCATCGGGGCTGGCCTGCAGCAACACCCCCAGGCCTACGACACCCACTAGCTTGTCGCCCTCCTCTACAACATACAGATACATGATGACGTCCTTGTCTTTGGCGATTTCGCGGTATTCATCGAGCACCTCCCTCACTCTGGTGCCCGGCGGAAATTTTATGAAACGCGTCGTGATAAAATGCAAAATGGTTTCGTCGTGCTTTTCCATCAAGAACTGCACCTTGCG
>VFSW01003268.1_pt1 | contig 24341 bp, 21 predicted proteins | sample 5358111 | NCBI WGS metagenome assembly VFSW01 (sample SAMN11554181, study PRJNA540505) | mine drainage metagenome | isolation source: sediment from site ElyBrook_90M | place: USA: Ely Copper Mine, Vershire, VT | collected 2017
GCCTCCGGCGCAGGTTGGGTGGGCGGGGGTGCGGTGCGGCGGGTTGCAATTGGCTCATGGGGGGGACTGGGTGGGCTGGGGAGCGATGACTCCGACGCCTTGGTGGCGGAGCTGGTCGAGCGCTCCCTCATGCAGGTTGATAGCCGCGGTTGGCTGGTGCTGCACGATTTGTTGTTCGATGTCGCGCGCACTCAACTAGGAGTTTCCGGCTTGACTGATGCTCATCGGCATTTGCTGGATGGGTACAAGCAAATCTGCGGCGGGTATGGGTGGTCGACCGGGCCTGACGATGGGTACTTCTATGAGAACCTCTCCTACCATCTGGCTCGAGCCGGGCGCCGCGCTGAGCTATCGAAGCTTCTGTTCAACTTCTGGTGGATGGAGAAGAGAATCGAGGTCACGGATGTCGGCGGGCTTCTGAGCGATCTTGGGCAGGCGCTGGGCGACGACGCTGTGGATGCATTGTCTTCGGCCCTGAGTCTCTCCTCGCCGGTCTTGGCCATGCACCCTGAAAGACTAGCTGGCCAGCTCATGGGCCGCCTACTTGGCGTTCGCGATCCAGAAGTCAAACGGTTACTCCGGGACGTCATTCGCTATGCGCCTCGACCCTGGCTCTGTTCATTGACGGCCGCTCTTACGCCCCCTGGCGCCCTCCAGCGTCTCCTGATCGCACCAGGCGGCGCTCCGACTGCGATAGCTCTGATGCCCGACGGATCGAAGCTAATAACTGGAGGCACGAACGGGACCATCTACATCTCGGACATGAAGACCTGGCACCTGGATCACATGCTCTACGGGCACGCGGCCAAGGTTGTGGCGCTGGCCATCTCCCGCGAGGGCGATCGAATCGTCTCGAGTTCGCCAGACTGCACGGTTCGGATATGGCGAGCCGGCCGGGCGATATTGGAGCGAGTAATCGATTGCGGAGGACGATGGATCCAGAGCCTCTCGATAAGCCAAGACGATCGTTTCGTGGTTGGCAGGGCGGACGACGGGTCGGTATTAGCCTGGTCCCTGGCCACGGGCGGGCTCGTGTCGGCTGAGGAAGTGAGTTCCAGAGGGCCGAACTCAGTCAAACTAGAGGGTGGCTGGACCGGCAGTGGTCGCTACGCCCGTATTTCGGGTGGGTGGCGTGCCCGAGCCTGGCGGCTCGACGGGGGCCGAGTGTTCTGGGTCCTCGAGGGCGAGGAAGGAAAGTCAAAGTTGGCCGCCAGACTGTTGGACGGCAAACGGGTTGTCACGGGTGCCAAGGACGGCGCAGTTCGGGTGTGGAAGTGGCAGACAGAGCCCGGCGCCTCCTGGCGGCCCATCGTCGAGATCCCAGGGCATCGAGGACCTATCGCATCAGTGTTGGCCTGCGGGGATCACAGTCGAGTGGTCACGGCTGGGGAAGACGGTTCTGTTCGAGTGTGGGACATTGACCTAGGTCGGCTCGAGAAGACTTTCCGGGGCCATTGGAATGGGCCCGGGAACTTGGCGCTAACGCCCGATGGTCGGTCCGTCGTCTCGTCGGGAGCGGATCCGTTTCTGCGGCAGTGGGACATCTACGGCCCGGACACCGAGGATTCTCCTTCAACCAGTAGCCCGATCGTATGCATGGTCGGCCTGCCAGATGGCGTGCGAGTGGCAGTGGGCCAGGGCTCCCGGGTCAACGTCTGGGACCTCAACAGCATGTCTGTAGTCGCTACCCTCGACGGTCACCGCGAAACCGTTCGCTGTATCGCGATTGATGGACTCGGTCGGACGCTCATCTCCGGCGGCGACGACTGGTCCCTGCTCGTCTGGGACGTGGATACCTGCAGCGAGCAGCGACGTTTTCCAACGCCACCGGTTAGGGCGGTAGCTGCAGCACCATCGGGCACGCTGTTTGCAAGCGCGGACGGGTACCGATTCGTCATCCGGAGATCCGACCGCGACGAGCCTTTGGCGATCATCGCCGTCGAGTCGCCCGTATGGTCCATGGCGATCACGGCTGACTCCCGCCATATCGTCACTGGCCACGCCGATGGTTCGATTTCTGAGTGGGCATGGCCGACAGGCGAACTCGAGCGGCGCCAGGTGCCGCAGGTGGCCCAGGCTCTGCTGGCGCTCACCTGCAGTCCGGACGGAACTTCCGCGGTCGCCGCAGGGACGCATGGGCACGTCTTGGTTTGGTCTCTGGATGATCCTCCGGACCTGAGGATCGTTCGAGGCCACAGCAGTTGGGTCACATCGGCAGTCACCCGCGGGGACGGACGATACATCGTGTCTGCCGATCTCGAAGGAACGGTCCTAGTGTGGGACCGATCGAACTGCGCCAGGGTAGCGTCGTGGTCAGCAGACCCAGGGGTCGAGATTAACGCGATGTGCGGCCTCCCGGGCCGGGACGGGTCCGTGGCGTTCGGCGATAACCTCGGAAGGCTCGTCGTTCTGGAACTACTTGTGGACGACGATGCTTCAAGCGCATGAGCAAATCGAGTTGCTCGTCCGTTCGGACGCGAACGTCTTCCCTCTGGGAAGGGCGAGCGTCCCGAGCTGAGCCATTCGGCCCGAGGCTATCGGTGCGGTATATCTCCGGCCCGGTCGCCTACTCATTCGCCGTGCAGGGCTGCGTCGGTCAGCTTGGATGGGGTCGAGGGGTCTGCGCTACTGGCAAGGACCAGACCAGCGGCTTCGTCGCCTACAAAGGATCTTGGCCCGCCAAGTTGAGACTCACTTGTTGTGCGGGTAGGTGCAGAGATTCCGCGGAGAACTCGTCGCGGCGGGCGTCTGGTCGACACCGGCGAGGCTTACGAGTTCTAGCAGAGCTGCTCGTTCAGGTCCGCCTCGTTCGCCGCGGTTGGGGGGCAAAAACGCGGGCACTGCCGGATGGAAAGATCGCCGGCGTAACGGCGGACATCCGCCATGAGTTCCGGGTATGGGTCAGGGAACTGAGCTTCTGACCGCTTGTCTGACCCCATGGCCACAGCGCTCGTCCGCGGGGGCGACTAGCGGGCCTAGACCTAGCGCGGTGACCCGGATCGACGAACGGTGGATCGTCTCGGACTCGCGGAGGGGGCCCGCGAGGTTCCGAGCTCAAGTTGATAGTCCATGGGGCGCTCCAGATCGCCCTTCTTGGCGGGCGACATCTCCTCGATGTCCAGAGGCCAGAGAGCGAATGGGTTCTGCGACGTGCCGTTGCCGGCGATATCGGGCAGCACGGGGTTAACGACAACCCAGCGGAGGACCGGCTCGGGATAGCCCGTCATCGTGTCGTGGCCGCAGCCCACGAATCGCCCGATGAAGGTTGGATGATGCTCGCCGCTCCCGTAAGTGACCCGATAGCAATCCGGGCGCGAAGACGGCCTTGTGTGCTGAGCGAATGCGTGCCGCAGCCGCCTTCATCGGGCCGTCGAGCTCCCGAGCCCAGTAGATTGCGCTGGCGGCGAGCTCAGCGTCCTGGAGCGGGCTGCACTCCTCCGCGAACATCCTGTGCAGAAACTTCTGAGACTGAGCGTCCAGCTGCATTCACTCGACCTCCGTCCCCACAGGCTGCGCGCTCGCTACGTCCTTCTGCCATAGCCCACTCGTTCGCGTAGGAAAGCAGCTTTGCCCATGAACTGGCCCTAGTCGGCCACGGACGGGTAGCCGCCCGGTCGAAATCCAAACGGCGGCCCTTTCGCGCGCCGGAGCTTCTGAGGAGTAGATCTGGGCATCGGGAGTCTCGGGTCTTTCGGTGTGCGAAAGGCACGAGACCGGTCCCGCTTTGAGCCTGTTGGATAGCTGTCCTGACCGTCCGTCGATCCGAACTCTGGGTCGGTGACGGTTGCGGTCCTGGGCGGGGGGCCGACATACCCGCCAAGGTGAAGGAACGGTTCTCCGATACTCGGGTTTCGCGTCGAACCCCGGGTTTCCCCTTTTGAGGCAAAACGTCAGAAATACAAGAGTGTGCCGGCGCAGCCAAGGCAATGCTTAGTGAAGCTGACTCCGTGATGCTCCTCAGTCAGGATTGTGTCTGAACGATCCTGCCGGAATGGGTAGCCCGATCACCAAGAAGGTCTGTCTCTGAGAAACGACATAATGGAGTCACGCGTTGGAGGTATTACTGCGTGGATCAGGTGATGGCGTTTGCCGCGCCCCAAGTGCCGGGGTGACCAGGCCCGTGAGCCAAGCCAATCGGCGAGGCGCGACGTGGAAGTAACTTTGGCCTACGGCACGCGCGGGCTTCGCATCGAGTTGCCGGTCCGTGGTGCGACTGTCGTACGGCCCCACCACCGCCCTCCCGTCGGGCAGCCACTCGAGACAGTCCTGCAGGCACTCCGACAGCCCGTTTCTGGTCCGCCTCTCCGGGATCTCGCCAGATCAGGTCAGCGCGTAGCGATCTCCGTCTGCGACATCACAAGGCCGCAACCACGTCCTCTTATGCTGGAGGCTATCCTCGCCGAGCTTGACGGGATTGTCCCCCCCGACGATGTGACGGTGATCATCGCGACAGGCACGCATCGGTCCAACACCCAGCTTGAGTTGGACGCGATGCTTGGGCCTAGAGTCTCCCGGGCCTGTCGTGTCGTGAACCACAACGCTCGTGATACCACCACCCTTGCGCACCTCGGGATGGTCGACGACGTACAGGTTCTCCTGTGCCGAGAGTGGGTGGAGGCCGACCTACGGATCACCACCGGATTCGTGGAACCGCACTTCTTCGCGGGCTTCAGCGGCGGGCCTAAGATGGTTGCGCCCGGACTCGCTGGACTCGAGACCACACTTCAGTTACACAATGCGCGCCGGATCGGCGACCGGCGGGCGACCTGGGGCATCTGCGAAGGCAATCCGGTCCACGACGCTATTCGAGCGGTAGCCGTCTTCTCGCCGCCGGCCTTCGCGCTGGACGTGCTCCTGAACGACAGACAGCAAATCACCGCGGCATTCGGTGGCCCACTCTTCGAGATGCATCGCCTGGCACGAGAGCGGGCCAAGTCTGAGGCCATGGTGCCCGTGGATGGTCCGTTCGACATCGTCGTTACCACAAACAGCGGGTATCCCTTGGACCAGAATCTGTATCAGGCCGTGAAGGGTATCTCGGCAGCCGCGGAGATCGTGCGAGACGGCGGGACGATTGTCTGCGCTGCGGAGTGCCGAGACGGGCTGCCCGATCACGGGTCATATGCCGCTCTCCTCGCCAGCAGAGACACGCCCAGAGAGTTGCTGGACATGATCGAGGCCGCGTCGGTCACGATCCCGGACCAGTGGCAGGTCCAGATCCAAGCCAGAGTCCAATCCCGGGCGCGCGTTCTTGTACACGCGGACGGGCTCACGGATCGCGAGATCGCGGCGGCCCACTTCGAGCCCGTGGGTGACATTTCGCGCGCCCTTGCCGGCCTGTTGCGGCAGAATCCCGAGGCTCGAGTGTGCGTCCTTCCGGACGGTCCACAGACGATCGCTTACCTCGCCTAAACCTACCCAGCGATGGGATCGACTTGGGGGAAGCAGTCAGTTTGTCTGGCATCAATTTGAGCCACGAGGGCAGCGTCGTCGAAGAAACCACCCCAAGGCCAGGTTGACGCCGAGGTTGGGTCCACTTGCCGCAGTCGCAGGCCGCCGTTCCGACCGGCGGCCCCGCATTTGAACCAAGCCGGGCTAGGCCACACTCGATGGCTTTGGCGGAATCTCGCCGCTCCTACCTGAGAGTCGTGGGCCCGCCAGCTCCCACCTTGTGGCGCGCCGCCGCTCCGCTGAACCGTTTCGCAGCGATCGCCCGGACCGCGGCGTCCGTCACCGCTTCAGCCGTCAGCCCAAGGTGTTTCAAAAGTTCGTCGTACGGACCCGATGTCGCGAATACGTCCCGCAGGCCTACCCGCTCGACCGGAACGGGATAGGAGGTTGACAGGACTTCAGCGACTGCCCCGCCGAGTCCTCCGAGGATGCTGTGTTCCTCGGCGGTAACTACGGCGCCAGTCTCCTGCGCGGCAACGATGAGCGCTTCAGCATCAAGCGGTTTGATAGTGTGGATATCGATGACTCGTGCCTCGATGCCCTCGGCTGCTAGGAGGTCGGCGGCATCAAGGCATCTGCTGAGCATTATTCCTGTTCCAACGAGAGTGACGTCGGCGCCGCCGCGGATGACAGTTGCCCGGCCTAGCTCGGGCGTGTAGTCGTCGGCGAAGAGCACAGGGACCTCGTTGCGGTTGAGTCGCACGTAGACCGGGCCTGGCCAGGCGGCAATCTGCGGCAGCAGTTTCGTCACGGCCATGGCATCGGCCGGCGAAACAACGGTCATGTTCGGTAGTGATCGCAAGATAGCAATGTCGGCGATGGAGTGGTGGGTCGGGCCGTCAAATGAGTCCGAAACGCCGGCGTAAGCGCCCATCAGTTTTACCTTTGCGCCGCCGTAGCAGCAGTGGGTGCGCACCGCCTCCAGAGCGCGCGTGGCAAAGAGGAAGGCGAAGGTATTGGCGAAGGGCACCAGGCCTGAGTAGGCCAACCCTGCTGCCACATCCACTAACCCTTGCTCCGCAATACCGACGTTTATGAAGCGGTCTGGAAATGCCTCTGCGAACATCCAACTGAAGTCCGAGCTCGAGACGTCGGCGCTCAGGACTACGATCTCCGGGCGGCCTCGCCCGAGTTCGACCAGCGCCTCGCCATATGCGCGACGCATCGGTGCGACGGTGATCATTGTGCCAAGCCCTCCTCGAGCTCCTGCAGCGCCTGCTGATACTGGGCGCTCGTAGGAACCCCCCCGTGCCAGCGGTGGTCGTATTCCATGAAGCTCACGCCGCGGCCCTTGGTCGTGCGTGCGATGATCACCGACGGGGCTGCGTGTACCTCATCTGCTCGATCGAGTGCATCCAAGATCTCACGCACGTTGTGGCCGTGGATTTCCTGGGTGTGCCAGCCAAAGGACCGCCATTTCTCAAGAAGCGGCTCGCTCGGCATTACGTCCGCCGTGGCTCCCGTTTGCTGGATGCCGTTGGCGTCGACGATCGCCGTGAGGTTGCCCAGGCGATACTTGGCGGCCTCCATCGCTCCTTCCCACACGATTCCGGCATCGAGTTCGCCGTCGCCAAGGACGACGTATACCCGTGCCTGTGATGCCTTGGCCGAAGGCGCAGATGAGGCCGAAGGCTTCCCTTGCCCGCGCGACAACGCCCAAGCCATCCCCGCTCCCACCGCGACTCCATGGCCCAATGGGCCGGCGACCATCTCGACGCCCGGCAACTTGCGGTCTGGGTGGCCTTCGAGACGAGTCGGGAAGTGCCGGAAGGTCTCGAGTTCCTTCGCGGGGAAGAATCCTCGTCGTGCAAGAGTTGCGTACAGCAGCGGAGCCGCGTGGCCCTTGGACAGCAAGAACCGGTCGCGATCTGGCCAGTCTGGGTTTACGGGATCGATGCGCAGATGATGTAGATACAGGGCGGCGACGATCTCTGCCCCCGAAAACGACCCGCCAATATGCCCGGTCTGCGCTGTGTACACCATGCGCAGGACCTCAATCCGCAGTTCCTGGGCGGCTGTCGAGATGGCCTCGGCGAGCGTGTCGGAGTGTTGGTGCATCAGTGACCTCGCGATCAGGCCCTGCGACGAATCGCCCGCCGCTGTGCAATGGTTGACCGGTGGACCAGCTTACCAGGATTCCACGTTGGTCGGAAGCGGTCAATTTGGCGCCGGGGTGGTTCCCGAGATCCGCCTCTCGATCTGACAGTTCGTGGACTGCCTGGACTCTTCGTCCTGTTGAGCCAGAACCGGCTTTCCTTCCGCTTCAGATCGACACCGGACCCGACTGCGGCCGGATAGTTAATGAGCAATGCAGCCTGCGATGCCGACCAAGAACCCACCTGTCGCGCGCTCGAAGGCTCGTCGCTCTGATCCGCCGAATCTCAGGAACGGATTCTCAATGTTCGACAGTCGCCACGGCGAGCTTTGTCACCCGAGTTGGCGGCATGGGCGGACGGTATTGCAGTGTTCGTGATCGATGCCCAGACGCACCGACTTATCGTGCCGATGCGAGATTTCGCACCGTGCCGAAGTCCCGCATATGCTTGCAATGATGATCGCCGGCGGCGCTTGTTCGTCCTGAATCACATGAACGCCGCCGAACCTTCTCATCTCGCTAGCTTCACAATCGCGTCTGGTCACACCTAGTTCCCATCAATGAGCAGTCAACAGTCGGCCTCAAAGCTGTTCACCTGTGCCTGAGTTCAGGAGGCGTCTTGCCGGGCGAGGGTGCGCGAGATCTGGTCATTGGCGATCACGTCGTCTACGTAGCTTTCATGGACGGTGATCGAGTTGGTGTGTTTGAACGCGATCCAGGCACGGGCGGGATAGGACATGAGATCCAAATGATCGCGGTTCCGGCGCCGACGTTTCTTCTTCCCATATGAGATGGCCTCGGCCGCTTGGCCACCACGCTTTTCGGGAACACCCCGAGCTCGCGCTCGGGGTCGCGCGCAACTAACAGTGCGACGCAGAACTCTCATGCCCGCAGGGACCAAGACCTCGTCAAGAGCGACCCTCCAAGCCTCGGCGACGTAACTGCTCCCTGGGATCGGGGGTCGTTACGAGCTTAGGGCAACGGCCTCAGCCGGGGGGATGACCCCGATCGTCACTAGTACGCAGGCATATAGGCGCGTGTCTGCGGTAGCGACAACGAGAGCGACGTCGGAGGACTTGGTGGCCTCGTAGAAGCTTGTTCGGTCGATCAGGGTGACCGGCGCGGAGGCTGGCAGCAGCGCACGGATCGGCTCGTGGGCCTCGGGTGCCTCGGGGCTGCCATTGTCCATGAGCCGGACGGATTCGATGGGGATCGAGGGCACGATGGCCTCGAGCACGTCTGTCACCGACGCTCTTCCAGGGCTGAGATTGAGGTAGACCACAGGCGCGCAAGCGTTGGGAGCGGTGCCATGAGGGAAGTTGCCGTCGCTGATCAGAATAACGGACCCGTGGCCTGCCCTCCCCAACGCTTCGACGATTCCGGGGTGCAGCAGCTTTGAGCGGAGCACAGTTGATTCCTCCTTTGAGATCTCGGGTACCGGTCTGATTCGCAGGTCAAAGTTGGCGGGCTGTCTTGGTCGCGACAGGCACGTCGACCCAGCGGCCCAAGCGGGAGCTTTCGGCGACCGCTTCGCCCAGGAGCATCTGGTAGTGCCCGTCCGCGAAGGTCGCGTAAAGCGGCCGCTCAGACGGATGACCGGCGAGGACGTCCGCGTACACGGCCCGGAAGGCCGCGGCAAACGTGTCGCCGAAGCCTTCGACGTGACCACCAGGCAGCGCCGCCGCTTGTCGTCCGGCGGCGTTCATGAGAGCCGGATTGCGAAGGAGGACTTCATTCGCCCGATCGCGGTGACCGATCCAGAGGTGCTCTGGCGTCTCCGAATCCCAGGCGGCCGCGGCGGCCGAGCCATCGATCTCCCACTGCAATGAGTTCTTGCGGCCAGCGCTGATCTGCGACACCGTCAGCGCGCCACGAGCACCGTTGGCGAAGCGCAGCATGATCGACGCCACGTCTTCCGACGTGATTCGACGCGCGACGGTATCGGTGCTGCGAACCGAGGAAAAGGCCTCGATCGCACCACGCGGCTCGAAGCGAGTGGAGATGAAGTTGGTCATGTCGGCCATGACAGAGACGATCGGTTGACCGACGAGGAACGTCGTGAGGTCGAGCCAGTGCATCCCTATGTCTGCTACGGCTCGTAGTGCGCCGTTCTCGGAGGTATTTAGCCGCCAGCTCCAGTCCGAGTCGTAAAGCAGCCAGTCCTGGTGGTAATGGCCGGTGATGAAGCGCGTGTCGCCAAGGCCGCCCTCCGCGATCAGCTCGCGGACGTGCTGATTGAGCGGAAAGAAGCGGAGGCTGAAGTTGACGGCGTTGACCAGGCCCGTCTCGGCAGCGAGCGCCACGATCGCAGCCGACTCAGCAGAGGTCATAGCCAGAGGCTTCTCGCAGATTACGTGCTTGCCGGCGGTGAGGATCTGTCTGGACTGGTCGACGTGGAGATAGTTCGGCGAGATTACGTGGACAACGTCCACTGAGGGGTCCGCTAGGACCGCCTCAAGAGACGGATAGGCCCGTGGTACCCCTAGGGCCTTCGCCTTGGCCTCGCCGTGTTCCGGCGAGATTTCGAGGATGCCGCGTACCTGCACGCCGATCCGTCGCAGTTGCTCCACGTGGACTGTGCCACCGAAGCCCGCGCCGATTACGACCGCCCCTACGTCGGAGAGGCTCGTGATCTCACGGCTGTGCTCGCTATTCGGAGTCACCAAGGTCTGTCCTTTCCGTGCCGTCGAAGCCCGCTAGAGCAATATCAGCAGGCATGCGCAGGCCCGGAACAGTGGAGACAGGTTCATGCGCCCGAGCGTTGTCAAACGAGCGGGTCTGTTCCGACAACGTCCGGCCCGTGAGTTCATTGCGACGCCAAGAGCGCAACAGTCGCTCCTTCAGTCGAACGACGTCTCGACCGAGCCGAGACTCGAGAAGCGGGCTGAGTAGCGGGATCCTCGCTCGATGGGTGTGATGGGGGTCAAAGTCCCGGTCATCACGATCATTCCGGCTGTTAGGCCGCGACCGCGCTCGGCCAGCTTGTTTGCCAGCCAGGCAACAGCATTGGCCGGGTGCCCCAAGGCCATCTCACCCTTGCCTTGAGCAAACGGGACGTCGTCGCGGGACAAAACTACGCTCTCGTTCAGCAGATCGCAGTTGGCAACAGGAATCCAACCGGTCCCTCCAAGGACGATGCGAGCAGAGAAGCCGTTGTCGGCAAAGAAGTCCGGATAGGGGCACTTCCAGTCGCGAATGCGGGCGTCGCAGATTTCGAACGATGCACGCACCGATTCTGTAGCGGCTAACGCGTCGACCATGGTTACGCCGGGTCCCGAAAGCGGCCGACCGAGCCGCAGGCATATCTCGGTTTCGATCTTGGGCGCGATCAGCTCGCCAGTCTCGATGCGGACGTTTGACGAAAGCACCATCCCGTTCATGAGATACCCGTAGGTCGAATCGGGGAGACCCATCTTCTCCCGAACGGCCAGGTTGGTGAACCCAATCTTGAAGCCAACGACCTTCGCTCCAGCTGCCTCGCGCCGGTCCAGGTTGACCTCGCAGATCGTATGGGCCTGCTCGAGACTCAAGCCACCCGTGATCAGATCCGAAACCGGCCCAATTGCGGTTCGTGTCGCCTCGGACTCGCGGAGTATCGACGCAATTCGCTCCATCTCGTTCATGGTCGCCAGTTCCCTTGTTGGTTCTGCGGGAGCCCAAGCGTCAGCCGAGCGCGTCCAACTGGACCTACTCGGTCGGCGTGACTAGATAACCATCATAAGCGGTGGCGGACCGGTTGACCAGTCGACCTGTACATCAGTTGTCGAAAGTGCGAAAGTAGGTCCAGGGACGGTCTGCAGCTTGGTCGTCGGCGTCATCGGAAAGGGTCATGTGAAGGTTTCACTCGCCATAGCCCCAGACGGCGCGGGGCCCGCGTCGTTCGTTGTCTTCCGCGAGCGACTCGACGTTGGCATTGCCAAAGCGGCGGCCTTGGGCTACGACGGCGTAGAGCTTGCCCTTGGATCTGCAAGAGAGGTGGACGCCGATGCCGTCGAATCGCTTCTCCGCCGACATCACATGGGGATTTCGGCTTTGTCGACCGGTAGGGTCGCAGCCGAGCGCGAGCTATTCCTGACCAGTCCTTCTCAGGAAGTGCGAGCGGCGGCGATCGGGGCCCTTGCGGGCATGGTCGTGCTGGCTGCCAGGCTAGGCGCGCCGCAGGTCAATTGCGGGCGGATCCGAGGCCCGGTTGGTGGCCACCAGGCGTTCGAGGAAGCCGATCGGTACTTCGTCGAAGGTGTGCGTAGTGTCGCCGCCATTGCGGAGCCGCTTGGGGTGGACATCCTCATCGAACCCGTGAACCGCTACGAGCTCAACTACATCAACAGTCTGGATCCCGACGGAATCCGATTGGTTGACCGCATTGATCGTCCCAACGTCAAGCTCATGCCGGACCTCTTCCACATGAACATCGAGGATGCTTCGATCGCTGCGAGTCTGATTGCCGCCGGTTCCCGCGTCGGTTACGTTCACATTGCAGATAGCAACCGTCTCGCTCCGGGGAGCGGGCACCTTGCCTTCGAGGCGATCTTCGCTGTCCTGGACCGGATCGGGTTCGATGGGTGGTTGGCAGTCGAGATCCTCCCGCTCCCAAGCGGCGACGCGGCGGCCGCTCTGGCGATTGACCGCATCCGTGCGTTCTTGCCGAAGAGATCGAAACCTCGACCCGTCAGATGACGTGCAGGACGGTTCGGTGGGCCTTCAGGGGGTGACCAACTTGACCAAACAAGGCGTTGCTCCGACTGGCTGGTGGCACGCTGGATTGCCTGGCATGTGCCTCGCACTCTCTTCTGCTGGCGTCGTGCTCGCCATCAATGAGTTCGGTGCAGCTGAACTCGGTTATGGACCGGACGAGTTAGTCGGTCGATCAATCCTGGAGTTGTGCCTGGCCGAAGACCAGGCAATGGTCACGGCAAGACTGTTGGAGTGTGTAGCCGAGCCAGGTCATGTCTTCTCCTGGGATACTCGCCGGCTTCGGAAAGAACACGGTCTCCTCGAAGTGCGGGAAATTGCGCGGGCTGTTCCGCATCCTCAATATGGCTTGGTCATTCTGACCATGGGCACAGACATGGCCGAGCGCAGCTCACTACAGATGCAGCTGCTCGGCGCTCAGAAGATGGAGGCAATTGGTCGGCTTGCTGGCGGCATCGCCCACGACTTCAATAACCTTCTCACGGCCATTCGAGGGTTCGCCGAGTTGCATTTGGCAGAGCATCCGCCGGGCGATCCAGGCCGTGAGGAGGTCCTCGAGATCGATGCCGCCGCAAGACGCGCCAGCGACCTGACACAGAGTCTGCTGGCTTTCAGTCGCAGAGCAAGTGTGAATCCGGAGCCACTCGATCTTCTGGCCGTGGCGCGAGAGAGTGTCGCGTTGCTTCGAAGGCTGGTCGGCGAACACATTGCCGTCGAGCTTCAAGTCGGTGTGGGTCCATTCCTCGTTCTGGCGGACAAGATTCAGGTCGAGCAAATCCTTCTGAATCTGGCCACCAACGCGCGTGACGCAATGCCTGGTGGGGGGAGGCTCGCTGTTGCGGTTGAGCGTATGACGTTGAATGGAAGCTACGTCGAGCGCCATCCCGGTTCGCGAGTAGGCAGACACGTGTGCCTTGCGGTGTCAGACACCGGTATCGGAATGAATGAAGAGGTTGCTGCCCACCTTTTCGAGCCCTTCTTCACCACGAAGCCACCCGGGTCGGGTACCGGGCTCGGCCTCGCGACGGTGTACGGGATTGTCAAGCAGGCTGAGGGGTACATAGAACTCGACACTCACGTAGGGGGCGGCACCGCGTTTAGGATCTACCTACCCGAGTTGTGCAGCGCCACGACGGTCGCCGTACCCACCGTCTTGCCCCCTCCGGCTGTGCCTGCCGAGGAACGGCATCATACGGTCTTGATAGTCGAGGATGATCCCGACGTGAGGCATGTGGTCGAGCGTACGCTGGGAGCCCATGGCTACCATGTATTGTCGTATGCCAATCCGGTCCTCGCCCTCAATGCCGCACTCGATCAGCCGAACGCGTTCGATGCGCTCGTCACGGATGTTGTGATGCCAGAGATGAGCGGCGCGAACCTCGCCGACCAGATTGCCGAGCTCCGTCCAGACCTGCCGGTGCTCTTCATAACTGGATACGACAGCGCGCGCGGCCTCATGGTCCCGAACCGTCCAATCCTCGCCAAGCCTTTCAGGGCCCAGGCTCTCGTCGAAGCCGTGGACACGCTATTTGCGCAAACGTGTCGACTTGATGAGGCGCCGCAGGACGATAAGGAGCCGTCCAGGCAAGTGTCCAGGCAAGCGATCTCGCCACGCCCGTCCGCTTGAACGACCGAACCGTCCAGCGCTTGCACGTCGGACGGTCCGGACGGAGAGGAAGGAAGGGGTTCTTAGCTGGCCCGGCCTGGGCGTACCAGACAGGTCACCAATTGGTCAAATACGCGTTGAATGCGTATAGCGCTGGCTCGGGTCTACCAACCTTCATTCTCGTAAAGGAGATACGAGTCGGGACTTGTTGGGGGAGAGAAGATGGAACACGTTCGCAGAGGACCCTTGCCCGTATTCCTGACCATGTGCTTGGAATTCGCCGGGAACAAGACGGCGTCCCCTTGGGCAAACGGAGCCGTTTCGCCGTCCACCCACGCCTCCCCTTCGCCTTCCATTACGAAGAGGACCTCTTCGATGTCTCTATGCCCGTGAAGAGGGCGGACCGTCGACCCTCCAGGACAATCCATTACGGCCATTGAGAGATTGCGGGCGCCAAGCGTCTCCGGTGTGACCAGCCACTGCAAGTGGCGACCGGGCAACTCAAGAGCCGGTGTGTCGGACAGCGAGCTGATGTGGATTGTCATGCAAGACTCCTCAGGAAAGCCTGGTTTTCGGCACCACCCGATCGTGGCGGATTCGCCGACGGCAATTTGGCGAGCCAACTACTCTCATAGCCAACGAGCCGAGTCGAGACCCACCTTCTGCGCGGCAGCCGCGAGCCCTTTGAGCGCGACATCGGGGATAGGTATGCCGTCTCGGCGGAAGCGAATCTCCGCCTGGATGGCTTGCTCTCCAGGCAGGAATACTCGGTCGATCCCTGGCAACGTTCGACTTGCGTGGATCTGGCGGATGATCTGGTCTACACGCTGCTTGAATCTGGCTACGTCTTCGAATGCAGCGATGTCGATCGCCATCATCAGTTGTCCATCTCGACCTGGTTTCGGACCAACATCGACACTGCCGAGGTCGGTACCGTAATCCGCCCCCGTCAGAAGGGCACTGATAATCCCGACGACCAAGCCAAGGCCGACGCCTTTGGGCCCACCGATGGGCTGGAGTAGGCCCTTCAGGGCGGTCGCGGCATCATTAGTGGGACGTCCGTCTTCGTCGGTGGCCCAACCGTCCGGAATGGGCAGCCCCTTCAGGAAATGCACCATCACTCGACCGCGAGCGGCCGTAGAGAACCCTACGTCGAGGATGACTGGCAGCTCCTCCGCGGCCGGTATGCCGACACCGATGGGATTGAGACCCACAATTTTGTCCAGCCCGCCCCACGGGGCCATCGAAGGCAGCGCATTTGTGCTGCAGATGCCCAACATGTCCTCGGCGATCGCCATCGCCGGATAGAAGGACATTGCGCCACAGTGGTTTGAATTCCGGATCGCGGCGATGGCTATGCCCTGCTCGCGTGCGCGCTCTATAGCTAACCGCATGCCAAAGACGCACCCGAGGTGGCCCATCGAGCCATCGGCGTCGACCATAACCACCGGGCCCCGGCCGCCTGCCAGCCGGGGCCGTCCCCGAGGATTGATCTTCCCGGAAAGCAAGCGGTCGACGTAGCCCGACACGGCTTGGCTCCCGTGCGAGTAGATCCCCCGAGCGTCTGTATGGACCGTGATCTCAGCCATGACGTCAGCGTCTTCATTGGACAGGCCGGCGCCTGCAAAGATGGCTGCGACGTAGCTGCGGAGCGTCTCCGCCGGGATCCGCCTCTCAGCTTCCATTCCCTGGTATCCAACCATGTTGTGCTCCCCTGGGGTTGGCCAACATCCACGCCGGAGTCGCGATCAGCCGTGTTCATCAGGGCGACATTGAGTTGGTAGATCGTTCTACTTGCGACTATGATATTGTCCATCGGCCAACTGGTCAACCGGTTGACCAGAGTGCTAGACTCCGATCCGCCGTTCCTGGGGAACCTGTGGAAGCCTCCCTCAGGAACGGCGTCTGACTAGTCGTCGAGGGCACTCAGTCGACCATAGTCGACGCAGTGGTTTCACTCCTGGAGGGCAGGCATTGGAGACGTTAGAGCGCCAGGGCGCCGACGAGCTGTACGCGGCGTCGTTGCTCGACTTCGAGAAGTACGAGAAGGTCAAGGACCTGATCGACGAGTTCGTCGATCTCACGCTGAACTACAGACAGTCAGGGCATCCGGGTGGATCTCGTTCGAAGGTCCATCTGCTCGTCGCTACCTTGCTGTCCGGCGCGATGCGGTGGGACGTTCGGCGTCCGTGGCTCCGGTACGCGGATCGCTTCGTGCTATCGGCCGGACATACGGTCCCGTTGGTCTACGCAACCTTGGCAGTCCTAAACGAGGCACTGCGGGCCAGGCAAGACCTCGACGGGGATCCTCGATGTGGTTTCCCCGACGAAGGCAAATGGGCGTTGACGTGGGAGGACCTGATCACTTTCCGCCACCGCGGGGGTCTGCCGGGGCACGCGGAGATGGCCGGAAAGACGCTCTTTCTGAAGGCAAACACCGGACCGTCGGGTCACGGCATGCCCGTAGCCGCCGGCGAAGCTTTGGCTCTTCGACTAGCCGGCTGCGAACAAGTCAAAGTGTTCGTGGTCGAAGGCGAAGGCGGACTCACGCCCGGAGCTGCTCATGAGACCAAGAACAGTGCGTGGGGACTTGGGCTGTCGAATCTTGTCTTCCTGGTGGACTGGAACGATTTCGGAATCGATCTCAGGCCCGCATCTTCCGTCGTGCCCGGCACACCAAAGGAATGGTTCGCGCCGTACGGCTGGCGCGTATTCGGTACGGACGAGGGCATGTCTTGGTCAACGGTGACTAGGACAGTCATCGATGCTGCGCGCGGGGACAACCCGGAGCGCGTGCCCAGCGTGGCATGGTTCCGCACCAAGAAGGGCCGTGGTTACGGCAAGTTGGACGCCCCGTCACACGGTACGCCGCACGGGATGAACAGCCCGGAGTTCTGGGCCGCCCGCAAGAGCTTCACTGACCGCTACGGGGTGGCGTACAAGGGCGCCGACCAGCCCGCGCCCGCGGATGAAGCGTCGAGAACGGCGCAGGCCGAGGCCAACTTCAGGGTCGTGGCGTCTGTCCTGCGCAGCGATCCCGAACTCGTGCGCTGGCTGTCCGATCGACTCCTTGCGATTGCCGGGTCGGTTCCACTCGAGATCCCGGAGTGCAACCTCGGCGATAGGACCGCAGAGGTTTTCCGCGATCCCAGGCTGACGGACTTTCGTTCCTACCCAAAAATGTATCGGCCGGCGGGCGAACGACTTCCGAACCGGGCTGGGCTCGCGGCGTGGGGCTCATGGGTCAATTCGTACGCACGGGCGACATACGGACGGCCGATCTTCGTCGTCTGCTCGGCCGATCTAGCCGAGTCCACAAGTATCGCCGGCTTCGGCAAGGACTGGGAGGAACTCCCTGGCTGGGGATGGTTCGACCGTACGCAGAACCCCCGCGGCACTGTGCTGCCTCAGGAAATCACGGAATTCACCAACGCGGGGTTACTCGTGGGGATGACGAGCGTCAATTTCGCGAAGGACCCATTGGCCGATTTCGACGGTTTCTGGGGCGCATGCTCGACCTACGCCTCGTTCTCGTATCTCAAGTACGGGCCACTGCGGCTATTCAGCCAGATGGCACAGGACGCCGACTTGAAGCTGGGCCGGATCCTGTGGGTGGCTGGCCACTCGGGGCCAGAGACGGCAGACGACTCGCGGACGCATTTTGGAATCTTTGAGACTGGAGTCACCCAGCTCTTTCCCGAAGGCTCGGTAATCGACCTGCACCCTTGGGAATACAACGAAGTCCCGGTGGTCCTCGGCGCGGCTTTCGCGACGGACGTGCCGATCATCGCGCTTCACCTGACGCGGCCGCCGATCGAGATACCCGACAGGCGGGCGCTTGGAATAGCTTCGCATTTCGAGGCCGCACGGGGCGCGTATCTGATTCGTGACTTCCGATCTGGCCAGCCGGCGATGGGAACAGTCTTCGTGCGGGGGACGGCACCGACCGCCAATGTCGTGCAGGTCCTCCCCGAGCTCGATCGATTGGGTCTCAACGTCAAGATCGTTGCCGCCATCAGCCCGCAGCTGTTCAGGTTGCAGGACGCGGCTTATCGTGAGTCAGTGGTCTCCACGGTGGATCGTTGGGATGCCATGGTGATCACCAATGGAGCGTTTCGGCTGATGCATGACTGGGTCGACAACCCACGAGCCCGCGACTACTCGCTTTCGGCCGATTGGGACGACCGCTGGCGCACCGGGGGGACGCTCGAGGAGGTCATACAGGAAGCCCGCCTGACGCAGAGTGACATACTCACAGCGATTGAACGTTTCTGCCTCGACCGAGAGGATCGGCTCGCCGACTTCGCAGGCTTGGCTCTGTGCGTGACTGCCAAGCGGTGATGCGATGAGCCGCTTTCATGCCCACCCGGTGCCCGGCTAGCGGGAGACACCCAGGGAGCGTTGAATCGTGCGATTCGATGTGAATCTCTCGACGCTTTTCGTGGATCTGCCGCTCCTGAAACGGCCCTTCGCGGCCGCTGCTGCCGGATTCGACACGATAGAGATGTGGTGGCCGTTCCCGGATTCCGTCCCTCAGCCGAGCCAAGTTGATCGCCTGATCGACTCGATCCAGGAAGCTGGACTTCGTGTCGTTCTCCTGAACCAGACTGATGGAGACATTCCGGGCGGACAACATGGACTGCTCGCTCTACCCGAGGAGCGCTCACAGTTTCGGGACCATCTCGATGTGGTCATCGACATGGCCACGCGACTTGCCTGTCCCCTGATCAATGCGCTGTACGGCAACATCGACCTTGCTCGAGACCGATCGGTCTTCGACGACACTGCGCTGGAGAACCTCGTCCTGGGTGCGGAAAGAGCTCGCGGAATAGGGGCGACGCTCGTTCTCGAAGCTCTCAATCCGCTGGAGTTTCCAGCGTACGGTCTCCACCGTACCGACCAGTCTTTGGCTCTTGCCGATCGGGTACGTGAAGTCTCCGGCGAGGAAGTGAAGCTGCTCTTCGACATCTACCATGTTCAGCGTTCCGAAGGTGACATCATTGCCAGAATCTCGACCCACGCCGCCAGGGTGGGCCATGTCCAAATCGCTGACCCGCCCGGAAGGCATCGTCCGGGCACGGGCGAGTTGGCGTTCCAGCGAGTCCTGCCCGTTCTCGACGCGGTCGGCTATGCCGGTTACGTGGGGCTCGAGTACTGGCCATCTCGAGATCCGGAGGACACGTTCGCGTGGTTGCCGCGCGAGTGCCGGTCGTCCTTGCCGACCATTGGACGACCATGACCGGGTACACGAACCTCGGATCAGTGTCGGGATCGCGCGGTCAAGCCGGGGCGGAAATGCATCTACAATTGCATCATGTTAGGTGGCCTCGAACCGGTAGAGATCCGAGCCCGTGAACCGGTCTCGTCGGAGATCACGCGACGACTCGTTGCTTACCTGACGTCGGGCGAAATTGAGCCGGGGGAGCTTCTTCCATCGGAGCGTAGCCTTGCAGAGTCGCTCGGGGTTGGCCGGAGTTACGTCCGCCAGGCGCTGAAATCTCTGTCAATTCTCGGGCTCGTCGACGGCCGCCAGGGAGCGGGTACCTATCTCAGACGCACGGATTCGCCCCTCCTTCCGCTAGCCCTGGAGTGGGGGTTGCTCCTCGGCGTAAAACGCACTACGGATCTGATCGATGCGCGACGCCACCTCGAGGTCCTACTCGCAGGCTTAGCTGCAGATCGGCGGACGGGCGATCAACTTCAGGAGATGCGTCGACTACTTGCCGTCATGGAGCAGACGGCCGGTACGGACGAGTTCGTCGATGCAGACGTCGCCTTCCACCTCGAGATCACGGCGGCGGCCGGCAACCAGTCCCTTGTCCAGATCATGCGGGCGATTCGAACGCTGGTGGAGGTTTGGGTCTACCGCGTTGCCCATTCCCCCGGTACGGCCGCCCCCACCTGGGCCGAGCACGCAGCGGTGCTACGCTCGATCGAGGATCGTGATCCGGCTGGCGCCCGCGAGGCGATGGATGCCCATCTTTCCGGAGCCCTCGAGCGGCTTCAGGAAACGCTCACGGATCCTAGTCCTGAGTCTGCGCATTCAGATCGCGTCGCCTCGCTTCGCGCCATGCAGCGGGGTGTTGAGGGTGTCGCCGACCCTGTTGGACGCGGAGGTGGCCTTCGCGATCCGATCGATCTGTCGGGGCGCGAAGGCTTGTCGATTGAGATCAGCCGGCGACTCCTCAACTACGTGCTTTCGGGGGGCGTGCAACCAGGCCAGCGTCTTCCGGCTGAGCGAAAACTCGCCGAGATCTTGGGAGTCGGTCGTTCCGTGCTGCGGGAGGCCCTCAAGTCCCTCGCCCTTCTTGGACTGCTGGAGGTTCGTGTGGGCGATGGGACCTACGTCAAGCGGACCGACGCCGAGGTGCTACCTCAGACCATTCAGTGGGGCCTGGTAATCAAGACGGAGCACATCCTTGACCTGGGTGAGGCCCGGCGCCATCTTGAAGTGATAGTGGCCGGCCTAGCCGCGGAACGACGAGCTGACGAGGCGGTGCCAGGGCTGCGCAGGATGCTGGAGTTGATGCCCGGCGAGGCCCCGACCGCAGGGCTGCTCGCGACCGATGAGAGGGTTCTCCGGCGTATCGCCGAATTGGCCGGCAATGAAGTCCTGACCGCCGCCCTCTCGACGATTCGTTCCTTGCTGCAGGTGTGGCTCACACTCGTGCCGACCGACCAGGGCACCGCGTCGGCGTCACTGAAGCAAGTAGTGATCTCGATCGCGAGTCAAGATTCGGAGGGTGCACGCATCGCGATGGCGGCGTACGTCGACCTCGTGAACGAAGGCTTGGCTGGGCTCCTCGCGGCGGATTTGACTCGAGCTAGGGCTGCCCGGTCAGCCGCCTCGGGCGTCTGACCGGCCGCGTACCTTCCGATCCGGGGACCCGTCCCCGCGCTGCTTCTGTTGTGTCGTGGCGTGCCGTTCGATACCGCTCTGGGCTGCGCCCCTGCCTCAGAGTTTCCTCTTGACTAACTCATTGGCCTGTGTCGATAATCCGCTGTATCGATCTACTAGTAGCTCGATCTACTGCTAGCTCGATCTACTGCTAGACCGATCTACTCGTCACGTAGATCGGCGAACTGAATTGCCTCGTGCGGCCAGGTCGTTGGGTGGATGACGTCGCGTCATGTGAGCGCGGTGCGTGCGTCGAGTTGCAGTTGGAGTCGTGATTGTGAGCGTAGATGCGCCAGTGATCCTCGAAGCAAGGGGGCTCAGTAAGCATTTTGCTGGTGTCGTTGCCCTGAGCCACGGTGATTTCGATCTCCGAAGCGGGGAAGTCCACGTCATCGTGGGGGACAACGGCGCCGGCAAGTCCACGATGTTGAAGATCCTCGCCGGCGCGCTGCAACCGGATGCCGGCGAGCTGCTTATCAACGGCAAGCCGATCAATTTGGCAGGACCAAAGACGGCTGCGGCCGCAGGCATCGCCACCGTCTTCCAGGATCTAGCGTTGGTCGAGCACCTGGATGCGGGTGCAAACATGTTTCTCGGTCGGGAGATTATGCACGGGCCTCCGTGGTCCTGGATTGGGCTGCTCGACAAGGGCGCTATGCGGCGCCGGGCCCAAACTGAGATCCGTCGGCTAAAGGTCGGGATCAACTCTGTCGACCAGCTGGTGCTCGGCATGTCAGGTGGGCAGCGCCAGGCGATCGCCGTCGCTCGTGCGGTCGCCTTCGGCACGAAGATCCTCTTGCTCGACGAGCCGACCGCGGCCTTAGGGGTGCGCGAGACAGACGCGACCCTGGAACTCATCCGAGATCTGCGGCAGCACGGAATCTCGATTGTGATGATCAGCCATAACCTCCCAAACGTCTTCACGGTGGCAGATCGCATCACAGTCCTGCGACTCGGTCGGACGGTGGCAACGATCAGTCGTGAAGCGACGAACCTTACCGAGATAGTGGCTTACATGACGGGCGCCGCCGTGGATAAGCGGTTGATCGCCGGAGGAACCGCTCGTGTCTGACGTACCGACGCTCACACTCGACTCGCCATCGCGAGCGAGGGTCGTTTCGCTCCGTCGTTATCTAGCGGCTCAACTGCAGCGACGTGACGTTCAGAAGCTGATCGTCAATATCGCGCTGATCGTCCTTATAGGTTCGTACGTCCAAGTCACGACCGGCCTGTTCTGGACCATCAGCAACTGGGAAGCGGTCTCGGTCCAGATCGCAGTCGTGACGATGCTAGCCGTCGCTATGACTCCCGTGATGATCGCCGGTCACATCGATGTGTCAGTCGCGGGAACCGTCGTCCTTGGAGGCGTGGTCGCCGGCTTGCTGATCAACGATGGCGTTCCAGTGTGGCTGGCTTTTGGCGTCGCCATGGCTGTCGGCGCGGCCGTTGGGCTAGTCAATTCTTGGCTGGTAATAGGTCTGGGCATTACCAGCATGATTGCCACGATCGGCACGCTCTACGTCACGCAGGGAGTGGCGAACATTCTCACCAATGGCTTGCCCGTAGGCGGACTCCCAGCGAGCTTTCTATATGTTGGACAGGGCAGTGCATTCACAGTGCCGATATCGGCGTACATGATCGCGATCGTTGTGAGTTTCTTCGCAGCCATGCAATCGTTCACACTGTTCGGACGTTGGGTCGTTGCCACCGGAAGCAACAAGCGCGCGGCGTTCCTAAACGGTGTGAATGTCACTGCCACCACAGCGGGCTGTTTCGTTCTTAGTGGCATCGTGGCGGGCTGGGGCGGCGTCGTGTACGCGTCAAGGCTCGGGAATCCACTGCCCGCCGTCGATCAGACGCTGTTCTTCTCGGTGGTCGTGGCGATTGTCCTGGGAGGAACCAGTCTTACCGGTGGCGAGGGATCCGTCCTCGGGACGTTCAGCGGTGCCGTGCTGATCGGCGTGGTCAACAACGGCCTTAATCTCCTCGGGATATCGACCTTCTACTACTACATTTTCCTCGGCGCTCTGCTGGTGGGTTCGGTTGGTCTTGACACAGTCCTTCGTCAGGACAGAGCCGACGGACTCCGACGACGCATTTTCCGACGAGACAGGTTGGCGGATGGCGGTACCGGCGCACTCAAATGAGGCACGGATCGTCGACTGTCGAGGCTCCACAGACTGGGTTGAATAGGAGGTGGCTCTAGCGCCCTGTTGGAGGTTCTCGTAGTTCATTGGACCGCTAACGACTTCGTTCTTACGGAGGGTAGGATGCAATCAATACGTTCGCGATCAATAGTCGTCGCCCTGGTGGCGATGTTCATCGTCGCGGCTTGCTCCTCTAACGCTGCGACAGCCACGCCGCCGACGCCCGCACCAACCATCGCACCGACGCCGACTAGCGTGGCGCCTACTGCCGCCCAGACGACCGCGGCAGTTACCCCGACGCCGGCCGCATCTGTTGCAGCTGCGGGCTTCACGCCCCTGGGTCCGACGGCTCTGGCTGGCAAGAAGGTTCTGGTAGTTCCCTACTGGCTCGATCAGTTCAACACGGCGAATACGAGCTGGATCAGCCGCCTCCTGACTCAGGAGGGCGCTTCGAAGGTTGACGTGATCAACCCGGACAAGTCCGCCTCGCGTCAGCTGGACATTATCGAGACCGCCATTTCGAGCAAGCAATATGATGCAATTGCCTGGCAGCCGATCGACGAGACAGTCGCACCCAGCACTATCAAGAAGATCCAGGACGCCGGCATTTCGCAGGTGGTCGCATTCTCGAGCCTCGTCCCCGGGACGAACGGCCTGAACTTCTCTGCTGCTGTGGTGAAGTGGGACAAGACATACTTCGATGCCGGGGTTGCTGCAGCCAAGTTCCTTGCTCAGCATCCCGACCTCGGCCCGGCGCGCATCGCCTACGCCAACATCTATCCCCCGGAAACGAAGTGCGACGCTCTGCTTCAGAGCCTGGTCGACGGCGTGAAGAGCGTTTCCTCGGATGTCCAGGTTGTGTACAACCAGGGTGCCCAGAGCGGGGCCGAGGCTACGTCCAAGCTCACTGACTTCATCACGCGCAAAATCAAATTCAACATCTACGCCGGATGCGGGACAACTTTCGACATGGGTGGCTTCGCTGCCCTCCAGGCAGCTGGCCTGTCCAAAGCTACTGCTGGGCCGAACGGGGCTACCGACAAGGTGCCGCAGTCGGTCTACGCAGTCTCGCTCGACGCCTCTGTTCCCGAGCTGACTCAGCTGTGGGCTTCGGACTCGTCGATGATGAACAGCGTCATGTTCGGGCCCAAGAGTGCTGCCGAAGCTGTCGTGAAGGAGATCAACGACCAGCTGACCGGCGTCACCAAGTACAGCGATGCGTCCTCGATGGTGGCCGCACTGCTTACGCTCAACTCCGACTGCCAGACCGGCCGCGCGTCCGTTCTCGAGCAGTTCCAAGGCGTCCAGGGATTTACGGTCCCTGCTTGTAGCTGATTTCCTAGACAGGAGCTGTGGGGGGTGGGGTGTTTTTATATAAAAAACCCCCCACCCAGCCCCCCCCAAAAAGCAAAAACAGAGCAAAAAGGGGGAAAAAACAAAAAACCACAAGAT
>VFSW01003269.1_pt1 | contig 24340 bp, 28 predicted proteins | sample 5358111 | NCBI WGS metagenome assembly VFSW01 (sample SAMN11554181, study PRJNA540505) | mine drainage metagenome | isolation source: sediment from site ElyBrook_90M | place: USA: Ely Copper Mine, Vershire, VT | collected 2017
CGTCCCAGCGCCGTATAACGGAAACAACCCGAAGGCGATGCAGAACGCTGCCGACCAGAACGCAGCGGACCTCTCGGGCGTCACGGGCCGCGACCGTCAGGGCAATCCATCGAAGGACATCACCCCCGACCTGAAAACCTCGTACTACGATCCTGCCGCGAACTTGCGTCGAGACACCGCCGAGGCCCGGTCATCCGGTTGGTGGGACGATAATGCGCAGTACGGCAAGGCCCAGCGCCAACTGGATATCGACCGCAACCAGCAGATCGCCGCGACGAAGGACGCCGGTCAGTCCACGGCGGCCGGAACGTCGATGCTCGGCGGCAAGGGCTTCGATGATATCGCAAACGCGCTCGGGGTCAACCTGAGCGGGACGAAGCCCCGGACGTACGGCTCCGAGTTCAGCCCCGCCGGTTCGTCCATGCAGAATGGCAAGGGTGCGGACGACCTGTTCACCCTGCCCGGCAACAAGGGCGCTCAGGCAACCGGCGAGGGTCTTTCGCCCATCTTCCAGCCCAACTTTGCGACCCGCAGCGGTCCCGCCCTGACCGGCGCTTCGGCCGTCTCGCTCGCCCTGCCGAAGTCGTCTCCGGTCATCATCACGCCGAAGCCGGTCCTGCCGGGTCACGAGAAGCCGACGAAGACGAAGCCCATCGTGACGCCGAAGCCGAAGCCGTTGGATACCGCCAAGGGCATCGGCGGCGGTACATCGTCTCAGGATCGGCTGGCGCTGTGAGCCTCCTCGATATCTTCGGGCTGGACGGCCAGGGCGGCGGTAACGGCCCCAGTCCGTTCAAGACGCCCAAGCCGAAGTTCGGCGGGTACAGCCTCCCCAGCCCGGCGGGCGGCGTTGCGCCCGCGACCTCGTCCCAGCAGCGCGGTGCTCCCGAGCGGCTGGATGTCAACCAGTTCGTCTCGGGTATCAACTTCGGCGAGCAGCGGCAGCAGACCCTTGGCGACCAGGCCGCGCAGGGCGGAACGCAACTGCTCGAAGCCGCGGGCAAGGCGCCGGGGTTCACGTTCGAACGGCCGCTCGCCGTCGCGGATACCATCGCCCAGCAGGCCACCGGCCAGTCGCCGCTCGCGGGCATCGAGCAGTTTATCGGTCAGGTCCCGGTCCTCGGCAGTCTCCTCGGGAGTGCTGGGGAAGGGCTGCAGCGGCTTTCGGCTCTCCCTGCCGCCATCGCCAACTCATCGCTCGCGGAAAGCCTGAAGCGCGGCACCGTCGAGGGCTGGTCGGACAACCAGATGGTCCAGTCGGGCGTCGCGCACGCGGGTATCTCGTTCGGGCCGATCACCCTCGTCAACGCGGACAACGCCGATGCGATGACCTGGGGCCAGTTCAAGGCCAACGCCTACGCCAAGGGCTGGAAAGACGCCGACATTCAGGACCTGATCGACGGCAAAACCTCGTCGTTCGATTACGGCAACAAGCGGATGTCTGCCGACAACCTGACCGAGATGGCGCTGCGGATCGGCTCCGACCCGACGAACCTCCTGTTCGGGGCAGGCGCGGCCCTGAAACTCGGTCGCGGCGTCGGCCTGCTGTCCAGCGCCGTCGCGCGTGGCGCAGAACTCGAAAAGCCGCTGGCCCCTGCCCTCGCCGCCGAGGCGCTGACGAAGGGCATCGCGCAGCAGAGCACATGGATGGGCCTCGCCAGCCACTTCGGTGACATCGGTCGGGGCATCGGTTCCATTCCCGGCGGTGCTGACTTCGTCTCGGGCGCCGCGAAGGTCGGCTCCTACGCCGGGAAACTCGGCAAGGCGTACCGGAACGTGGCGATCGGCACGACGGCCGCGCAACTGGGCATCGGTGCCGCTGACCGCGTCCTGCACAACGATGCGAATACGCCGGTCTTCGGACCGCTCGAAGACTTGTTCCAGTTGAACCGAAAGGCGTTCGACAACCAGCCCTTCTCGAACAACATCGCCTTCTCGCTCTGGTCGGCGTTCCACTTCCCCATCCACGAGTACATCGGGGATGTCAAGGCGAAGATGAACGCGGGCAAGGTCAAGGCGCTGGGCGACGCGACCTACGCTGAGACCGTCAAGGCGCTCGGCGAGGGCTGGGGCGCGGCTGGCAAGCAGGCCACCGAAGCCGAAGTCTTGGACCGCGCCGGCGGCGCTGACAACATCTGGAACCAGATCGGCCACACGCACGCCCGCATCATTTTCGACAAGGTCGCCACGAACCCTGTCGTGAAGGATGCCATTTCCTCGTACCGCTCGCTGGACGAGGCTGTCTTGGCGAACTCGACGCTCGCAGGTTGGGTCAACGACCGACTGAAGGAGGCGTACCAGAAGGGCGAGATCACTGCCAAGCAGACCGTCCAGCAGATGAAGGACTGGTTCGCCATCCGCGAGGAAAGCGGTAACCGTCTGAACGCCGTGGACTTCCCGTGGCACGGCGGCGATGCCATCGACAACTGGCACTCGTACGGCGCGGCGGTCATGCCGGTCAACCTGATTTACGGCGAGCGGGGCAACGTCATTCTCGGCCTGCGCGACAATCCGATTGACCTTCACCTCGAACACATTGGCGCGGCGCTGAAAACGCCGGTCCTGCCGGACGGCTCGATGCCGCTGGCCGAGGTCCGCAAGTGGCTCTCGAAGTACCCGCAACTCATCAACGAAGACCCGCATTGGAACCAGTACCTTTTGCCGAACCACGCGCCGATGCTGACGAAAGTCGAAGTCGGGCAGGTCATCGGCAAACTGAAGCGGGCGCAGAAAGCGGCTTCGTCCGCGCGCGAGTTGACGAACGAAGCGGGGACGGCCGAGACAGCAGCGGCCCGCGAGACGGTCGCCAATCCGGTCGACCAACAGGAACTGTATTCCCGCGCCGTCAACGGCGGTGCCACGGTTGGCGTGTCCCGACTGCGCCCGCAGGTCGCACGGAAACTTGGCATCACGCCTGGCGACCTCTCCGGCGTCCAGCGCGCCCGTCTGGATCCGCATATCGCCACATTCGAGGAGGAACTGCCGCGCGTCTGGGACGAATACGGCATGAACTACGACCACATCACCCAGACGACCATCTCGGACGTGCAGGGCCTCGCCCCGGCGGTGGAGATCGCCGCCGACAAGACGCGGCTGCCGGAACTGCGCAAGCAGGCGGCGCTCCTTGGCGAGATGGGCCAGCACGAGCAGACGCACCTGACCGTCTCGGGCGAGCGCCTGCGCGAACTCGGGCTCAACCCGAACGGCTGGGAAGCCACGCTGCAAATCCCGTCCACTGAAGACGCCATGCTGCAGAAAGTCGTCGACGCAGCCAACCGTGAGTTCCCCGGCGCCTTTACGTTCAACGATGCGACGGGGACGCTGAGCATCCGGTCTGCCGCTCGTCCCGACCTGGAGGCGTTGGGTAGATTATCTGCAGCGTTAGAGGGATACTTCCCGAAGGACCGCATCGGTGACACGGGGATGCGCGTTGGACTGAACCGTGCATACACCGAGTTTTTCAGCCGAAAGAAGGCCCCCGATGTCCGAACCTACGGCGAAGTCCTCAAAGACGCCCGCCGCGCCGGCGACCCCCGCTTCCGCTCCGTCCGCGCCGTCCGCGATCGCCTGGCCTACCGACGCCCAACTGGCGGCGATGGAGCAGCCGGACTGGGATTCCAGCCTGAACTGGGACGGCCAGCCGGCGCTGTCGCAGGGAGCGCGGGTAATCAGTCGGTCGGGGCTGCCGCCCAAGGACTGACGCCGGCTGATCGCATCGGTACGGGTGGTGCTCCCTACGATCAGAAGCCGGGCGACGAAAACTACCTATACCACATGACATATCCGTCCAACGCGGCCCAAATCGCTGAACAAGGCATCGTTCCTCAGTCTCCGCGGGACCTTTGGACTGGCCAGCCAATGATGGCGTGGATGGGCGACGAGGGACGCGGTAAGCGTGCGTATTTCAATCCTGCCGAGCAGGCGTTTGGCGAGGTCGGAAGCGCGTATCACGAGGACGGTCGCTGGGTTACATTCCGTGCGCCCAAAGATCGTTTCTCCAACATCAAGTCACCAGCCTCTTCGACCAGCCCTGGTGAAGTCTTCACGACGAAGCCCATCGGCTCGCAGCATCTCGAAGTCTGGGGCGCGGACGGCCAGTGGCATCCCGCCCGTGGGTTCTTCCAGCCCGAGGTCGAGCCGCACATCCAAGCGTTGGCCGACCAGGCAGCGCCAGCGTGGCAGAACCGTGTCGCATCTGAGACGGTTTCGTCACCGCCTGATACTACTGGTCTAGAGCCAGGCAAGTTGACGTACATCAAGGAACTACGAGCGAGCGTTGGGGACGCTGGTGTTCAGCGTTTGATGCAGGAACATCCTGAACGGTTCTCTAGAGGCTCGACAGGACTAAAGGCGTTCAATGCCAAGGATGTTCGTCACGTCAAGGAAATGGTTTCCAATGCAGTTCCCTTTCCTGGTGATGAGGGCAATCCTGATCGCGGCGACTGGGCCATGTATTACAAGGAACCCGGCCCCCGACCAGACGTATGGCCGCCGGTTCAACCGCCTGACGCTCTGACTCTCGGCCTGCGCGCGCAGGAAGACGCCGCTGCGGTGCATCTCGGCGGGCACGACGAAACGGTTGCGTTGTCCAAGGTCGCTCAGGCCGGCGATGAGACGGCGATCGAAGCCCAGCGGTTGGCTGCCGACCACACCGCTCGCGGCGCTGTCCTCGCCAACGCCAAACTCGATGCCGAGGCCAGTCGGTACTTTCCGACGGGCAAGATGTTCTCGGATGACAAGGCGGCTCAGCAGGCTGAAATCCAGTTCCTTGACCGGACACTGCAGGATCACTGGCCGCAATATCAGCCAAAGCACGCGCCGGACCTGAACGTCTTTGCCGACGTGACGACTGGGGCGTCCAAGATGGCTGCGGAATACCTGAAGCGCCGGACGGTTCTCGGCGATGCGCTGGCGAACTGGGGTCCGACCTCGCGGCTGTCCCGCTTCGTCGATGCGCTGACCAGTCCCGTCACGAACAAGTCACTGGGGCTCGCTGCCGATCAGGCGTTGATGGAAAACCTCATGCCGTTCGGCGCGACTCCGTCTCAGACTCGTGAGTTCATCAAGGAACTGAAGCAGGAGACGGCAGCGCAGACGTTTGGCCCGACGCACGTCCATCTCTTCCGCAATCCGACTTCGCTCGGCCAGCAGGTCATCAACAAGATTGCGGCGGGCGATGTCACCGGAACCTCGCGGTTCAAGACGGGCGTGTTCAGCCCCGAGACGATTGCCGCAATCGGCCGCGACAACTTTGCTCGCATCTTGGATCGTTCGTCCAATCGCTTCATCCGTGCGATGGACCACGAGGTTTACAAGGGTGGCCAGCGCGGGCAGCTCGCGCGAATGATTGGCAACGTCTACGGCAAGTTTCAGAAGACACCGGCTGGCGACGCGACCAGGATGGTGTCCAAGACGTTCTATCATGTCTTCCGGTTCATGTCAGACCCGCGCTGGTGGGCGATGAACACGGTCGAGCAAGACCTCCTCGGGATGACCGGCTACGGCGCCAAGGCGAGCCGACTGACGGGCGCTGCCAAGGCTCCGGTCGGGCAGGCGGCGATGGAACATCAGTTCCGCGGCGCTGCCTCAACGTCTGAAGCGGACTTCGAGAAGGCGCTGCAGGCAGATAACGGTTGGATGTACACCCGCAACTTCGGTGGGTTCGTCTCGCGCTCGACCGATGTGGCGTTCCCGCAGGACACGATGAAGATTGTTCGGGAGTATCAGCGACAGGACCCGATCTTTCAGGGCATCGTGAAGATGGCTGGCGAGAACCCCGACCGCGACATCGCGCAGCAACTCGGCAAGATGCTCTACGAATGGGACACGAAGGGCGCCAAGGCGACGCTGCAGGACGAGTTCCAGACACTGACGAAGGACATCGCCGACCGCGCTCGGGCGGACGCGGAAGTCAAAATGATGCCGCTCTTCCAGAAGATGTGGGAGCGCCACGACCAGACGTACCGGGATATCGTCAAGACGTTCGCGGGCAACGCCGATCGCAGCACGCTGGAACGCATCGCCAACAGTTACTGGCTGTTCTGGCCCATCTCGTATCAACTGAAGGCGGGCAAAGCCCTCATCACCGCGATGTCAAAGCGGTTCATGGGTGCTGAGACGAACCTCGCCGGCGCGGCGCTGTACGCGCACTATTTCGAGGAACACAAAGCGGCGATGGCGAACGACCCTTCGTACGCCCAGATGTTCAAGGACAACCCCACGTCCTGGTTCCTCGCCCAGATGATGTTCACCATCACCCCCGGCGACATGGGCGTATCCCTGTCCCGCATCCCCCGCTACATCGGTGGCGAACTCGGGCTGTGGGGCAAGTACGCCGCTGCCAAGGACCCTTTCAGCGCCGCCAGCGCCGTCCTGACGCTCGGCCCGGCGTACACCGCGTCGTTGATGGCCCGTCTGGGCCGTGAATACACCGGGCGGCCCACGAGCGCGCCAGCGCCGACCGCACCGTTCTACGGCGGCCAGTAGCCGTCAAGGAGTCACCAGACAATGCCCGATCCCAGCGCCACTCCGGGCCAGCAGTTGCCCCCGGAGATCGCAGAGATCATCCGCGCTCAGATCGCTGAGCAGGTCCAGTCCCAGGTCACGACCCGCATCGGCGGATTTCAGCGTCTCATCAGTGAGCGCGACAAGTCCATCGGTTCGCTGAAGGACCAACTGCGTGAACAGCAGCTCGCGGCTCTCCCCCCGGAAGAGCAGGTGACGTTCAGGCAGACGGAGTTGCAGACGGAGAACGAGCGCCTTCGGGCGCTCTTGGAGATCGAGGCCCTGCGGGCGCAATACCCGCTCGAAGCCCCATTCATCGCCACTCTCGTCCAAGCCGACTCCGCAGAGGCCCAGTTCGCGGCAGCCAAGGCGTTCAGGGAGTCCCTGCTCGCTCCAGCCCCGAGCGGCCCCGCAGGCGGTACGCCGCCGGCACCGGGAAGTATCGACCCTAACCGGCCGTCGACCCCAGCAAGTCCATCCTCGTTCCAAGGCGACCAGCCGATGGACGAGGCGATGGCGAACCTTCTCCTCGAAGGCTCCTCGCGGAGCACCCTCGCGGAGACGCGCCGCTCACGCTGAGCCGACCGTCTCATTAGCCGCAGGCCCCGAGCCTGCGTAGGAAAGCAACCTCATGGTTGATGTCCTGACGACATCATCTGCCCTCTCGGCGGCCATGACATTCAAGGTCCAGCGTGGCGTCCTTGACAACCTCCGAGCGGAGCTTGTCTTTGCGAACGATGCGTGGTCCGAGCAGGGGTCGTTCGACTCCGGCCGGGACACTCTTCTGTTCATCGCCGTTCCTGACATCACCTTGAATGTCACGCCGCTGGTGGAAGGCACACGGCCTGACAAGAAGGCCATGTCCATCAGCACGGTCACCGTCGCTGCCTCGCAGTACGGCGACCTCGTGTCCATCACCGATCTCGCCAAGGTCAAGAGCCCCATCGAGATCGTCCCAATCGCTATCGAGCGCCTGACTCGACAGTCCAAGGAGTCCATCGACCAGATCACCCGTGATGTCATCGCCCTCGGCGGCACGACATTCATCGGTGGCGTGGGCGCTGCGGCGACTCGGGCTGCCATCGCCGCATCCGACCTTCCTCGGGCCACCGACCTCCGGCGCCTGAAGGTCAAGATGCGCAAGGGCAAGATCAACCCGATGAGCGACGGTTTCTACCGCCTGCTCGTCCATCCGAACATCGGCTTCGACCTGCGCAATGAGACGGCCACTGGCTCGCTCAACGACGTGACGAAGTACAACGGTGCGACCTCGAAGCTCGTCCAGGGCGAGATCGGGGAGATGGAAGGGTTCCGGGTCATCGAGGTCGTCAACGCGCCGACCTTCGCTTCGACCACGACCGTCTATCGGTCCATCGCGCTCGGCTCCAACAAGGGCTGGGGCACGGGCGACCTGCAGACGTTCCAGAGCTTCCACGTCATGCCCGGTGGGGACCACTTCGATCCTCTCGCGCAGGAAGAGCTGCTTGGCTGGAAGGTCGCCTTCGGCGTCGCTGTCCTGTCCAACGGCTATTTCTACGGCATGGAGACAGCCGCCACCAACGCTTAGGCGTTAGGCGAACCCCCGGCAGGGGCGGCGACAACATAAGTCCCCTGCCGGGCACCAATCCAAAGGGCTCTGGCCGAGCCCGAATAGATGACCTGAGACGAGGGGCGGCGCAAGCCGAAAGTAGGGCGGCCAGCCCGAAACTAACCACCCGTAAGATCGAAACTCAGGTCGAGGTAAGCCACATTGGCTACTCCCACGCGCCGCGGGCGACTTCTCGCCATCGGCATCAACCAGACCCTCGTCGCTGCTGACGACCTGACCGGAACCGCGGGCACGCGGCGTTCGGTCGATGTCGCCGGTGCGACTCGGGTCCTCGTCGTGCAGGACAACGTCGGCACCGCCGGCACCGCCGGCATTGACGTGGTCCTCCTGTCCAAGGACGGCGGCACCATCTGGACCGCTGCCACCGATGTCCTCGCTGTCACGTCCGACGACTCCACGGGCACCGTCCTCGTCGGTGGAGCCCTGAACGCGGCCGGCGTCGAGCCGACCACGGTCGAGACTTCCACGTTCAAGTGCGGTCCGTACGAAGGTCCCACGCTCCTGCGGATCGGTCGCAAGACCGCGACCTCGGGCGGAACGACCTGGGTCACGGGCGCTCCTCGCGTCTACGCCATCGTCATCGGCCAGACCTCTGGCGCTCCGACGACGATCACGCATACCGCCGACTGAGTTACACCCTTCGGGGCCGTTGTACCACAGCGGCATAGCGGCCCCAGAAGGTACCTAAACCCGCAGGAGTTACATGGGCTCGTTCGGCGACTACGCGGAAGCCAAAATCCTCGATGCGATATTCGGCCAGACCGCGCTGCCGGCGATCGCCACCACGTACATCGCGCTCTTCACCGCCAACCCGACGGACGTTTCCGGCGGCGGCACCGAGGTCACCGGCGGGTCGTACGCCCGCGTGGCCTTCACGAACAACACGACGAACTGGCCGAACGCTTCGGGCACATCGCCCACGACGAAAGCCAACGGCGTCGCCATCACCTTCCCCGCTCCGTCCGCGAACTGGGGCACCGTCACGGGCATGGCCGTCTACGACGCCGCCTCGAACGGCAACCTCATCGGCTGGACCGCCCTGAACGTCAACAAGACGATCAACAATGGCGACCCGGCCCCGTCCTTCGCCATTGGCGCCCTGACAATCACGCTGGATTAGTTTGGCGCTCATCGGTCAGGACACGGGGACAGCGGCGTCGGGAACGACCGTCGTTGTCACCCTGACCCGGACGACCATCGGCGGCGAGTTGCTGGTCGGCTGCTTCTGCAACGCCGGCGGCAACGGTACCGGCGTCGCCGGCAACGTCGGCGCGGCTTGGACGCTTGCCACGAACGGACGGAGCAACGCGCACAACATCTGCGAAGTCTGGTTCCTGCCCAATGCTCCGGCCGGACTGACCACCGTGACGTACACCCACGGCACATCGGCCGCTGGTGGCGGAAACGTCTCATCGTGGAACGACGACTTGGACTCGCCTGGCGACACTGGCGCCAACGCCAACGGCGTCTCGACGGCCCCTGCCTCCGGCAGCATCACCCCCGGCATCCTCGAAAACCTCGTCGTCGGCGTGGCCGTCACGAACGTCGCCAAGACGGGCGGTCCGACCGGCACCACGACGGCGCTGACCGAACTGAACTGGACCGGCACCCGCTGGCTCCTGCCCGCCTACATCATCCAGACCGCCGCTACCGGCGTGAACGCAGGCTGGACCCTCGGTTCGTCCGCGAACTGGGACGCCGTCATCGCTTCGTTCAAGAACGGCCAGAAGCCGAAGACCCTTACCCCCTATCCACAGATCGTCCCGCAGTAGGAGTCTCATGTCCAACGTCTACACGGTCACCATGTCGAACCAGACGGTCGTCGCGGACGAGACGCTGGTCCTGATCCACGCGGCCTCGGCATGGTCAAGCCGTGGGTCGTTGCTCGAAATCCTGCGCTGTACGGTCACGCAGCAGGCTAACGCCACGAGCGCGATGCAGGGCATCCTGCTCGGCCAGAAAGTCACGGCTTTTGGAACCTACACGTCGACCACGCCATCCCCTGAAGTCCTCGGTGGCCCTGCCTCGGCCATCACGGGCGCGACAGACGGTGCTGCGGGCAAGGCGGGTACGGATGCGTCGGCCGAGGGCGGCGGCACGTTCACCCAACTCATCAACGACTCTTTCAACGTCCTGAACGGCTACCTCTGGGTGCCGACTCCCGAAGAGCGCATCCTCGTCGGGCCGGATATCGCGTTCGCGCTGAAGTTGCTCGGTACGCCGGGCACGCTGACCGGCTGGAACGCTACGGTCACGTTCCGCGAGCTGAACTAGCCCTAGATGCCGGTCGGCCTCTTCCGGCATCCACCGCCGCTGCAGCAGCGGCTGCCGTCAGTCGTCGCCCTGGCGTCACTGGGGGCGTCGTTCGACGCGACGGTCACGGGTGTTTCCGCTCTAACCGCCGCCCTGACGACGGCCATCCCGCTCGTCGCGCTGATCGACCCGCAGTCGGTCTTTGCCGCTGCCATCACCGCGCCGAACCCCGTCGTGCCGACCCTCGGCGCGGCGGCGGCTCAGGTCGGGCGCTTTGGGCATCGCGCGCAGGCGGTCACGAGACACGTCTTCGCGCCGCTGTCGCTGCCCGGCCAGATGGCGGCCGACATCGCGGGCCAGTCGGCCATCCTCGCCAGTTTGACCTCGGTCATCGCGTTCGGCGGCACCATCGCCGGTCAGTCCGCCGTCGCGGCGGCGTTGTCGGCGGGTTCGTCGTTCTCCGGCGTCATCGCGGCCCAGTCGTTGCTCGCGGCGGGGCTGACGACGGGCGGGACGTACATCGGCACCCGGACGGGCGATGTCACGCTGGTCGCGTACTGGCGGCTCGGGGAGTCGTCTGGAACGACCGCAGCGGACTACCTCGGAGCGCATCCGGGGACGTACGTCAACGCACCGCTGCTCGCCCAGACGGGCGCACTCTCGAACGACGCGGACAAGGCCGTGGACTTCTCGGGCGCCAGCCCCGGCAAGTACGTCACGGTCGCCGGGCTGACGATGCCCGCAACGCCGACCATCGAAGCGTGGGTTAACTCGTCGGCTTGGACTGACGAAGGCTTGATCGGCCAGTGGACGGACACCGGCGGATGCATGCTCTATCTGAACGCCTCCGGCGCCGTCTCGCTGTACGTCAACGCCACCCCGCTGACGACCTCGGTGAACTCGTCCTGGCTGTCCGGCTACCACTACATCGTCGGGACGTACGACGGTACGACCGGCAAGATTTACGTGGACGGTGTCCTGCAGGCCAGCGGCGCGCTGACCGGGCCTATCGCGCCAACGGGTACCTTCCAGATCGCCAAGTACGGCGCGGGCATCCACCCGTTCACGGGCAAGGTCGACGAAGCGGCCGTCTCGTCCTCGGTCCGCACCGCTGCCCAAATCCTGACCCAGTTCAACGCCGCCGGCGGTTCGGGCACGGGCGCCGCGGCGACGACGTACGGCCCGGCGTGGCGGGCGAACACCAAGGCCAACATTAGGATCGGCGACACGAACGCCCAGAAATCCTCCGTCAGGTTCAAGGCCGCGACCACATCCACGCTCGTCAGTTTCATCGCCACCCCGCGCGGCGGCGCGGGCTACTCCCTTGGCACCGGCGGTATCTGGCGCAACACCCTGCAGACCGACAACGGTGCAGGAGCCCCGTCAGGCACCATCCTTGCCACGCAGGACTACACGCCGGGTATCCCGTCGGGCGGCACATTCGTTCGCATCACGTTTGCTTCGCCAGCCTCGCTGACACAGGGCAACCTGTATCACTTGGTCATCCAGAATGTCGATGCCAACCCAACGGTGAACTGGTGCTCGGTCAACGACACGTTCATCTATGGTGGCGTCCTGAGTCCACGCCAGCCGAAATACGCCGATGCGGACTACGCCCGCCTGACTTCCGTAAACGGCGGCGCGTTTGCCGTGGCGGGACAGTACGGCGCGGTCATCGACCTAACGTACGCCAACGGCACCCATCAGGGCAACGGCTACATCGGGATGATCGACACCGACACCCCCGTCGCAGGCTCTGTGGACTACGCCAACATCACGAGCACGAGTTTCGCCCGTGAGCGGTTCGTCGTCTCGGGCGGCGACAAGATCGTCACCGGCGGCGAAGTCTTCATGCGTCGGACCAGCGGGACAGCCAACCTGCACATCGAGCTGTACGCCACCGCTGGCGACACGCTGATCGAACAGGTCTCCATCCTCGCAACGGCCGTCGCCATCTCAGCGCCAGGCGGCGACAACGGCGGGATGACCGTCGTCCCGTTCACTTTCAGCGCCAGCCACACGCTGACGAACGGAACCTCGTACTACCTGCGCCTGTCCACCACGCCAGGAACGACGTACAGCGTCTCCGACGTTCGCAAGGGCACCGCCAGCAGCACGGGCCTCGCGGGCGGGTTCAACACCACTACCTATTTCGGTGACGGCGAGGCCGAATACACGACCAACTCCGGCGGGTCATGGATACGGATGTACACCGGCGACGGTGCGTTCGGGTCCGGGCCTGACTGGATGTGCCACTTCACGCTGGCCTAGAAGGAAACATGACCGACGCAGCCCTCGCAGAAATCTCTGTCGACGAGAACTCGCTCGTCCGAGTCACGACGACCTTCACGGTCGACGATGCTCCGACCGACCCCACGACGGTCTTCCTGATCGTCAAGGACCCCGCGGGAACCTCGACCCAGTACGACTATTCGGCGACGGTCACCCGCGACTCGCAGGGCGTCTATCACGTCGATGTCTCGGCCGGCGGCACACCGGGAACATGGTACTGGGCCTTCCGCGGCACCGGCGCCTGCGTGGCGCAGGTCGAGGGCGAGTTTTTCATCTTCCCGTCCGGCGTCCAGACGAACGCGAACACGCTGGCGACGCTGACATGGCGGCTCGCCGAGATGCTGAACGACGACGGTCGGAGCGACGCCGACAGCGCCGCGTTCAAGACCTGGCAGTCGTCCGAGCTGGACAGCATCCTGACTGGCGTCGTCCTGAACCTGTATCCGCGCTACGCCCGCGCGCTCGACCCGGCGACCTACTCGTTCGTCCTCGCCGCGTCCACGTATTTCTACGCCATCCCCACGGGCGTCGTCGATGTCAACCGGCTGGACCGCGTCCAGAGCGACGGTGTCGAAGCGGGTCCGCTCTTCGGCGGGGCCTGGGAAGAGACGGGCGACCTGAACGACGGGACATTCAAGCTGCATCTCGGTCCGGGCATCGTGGACTCGTTCGTCGGGGACACCGTCAGGATCAACGGATACGGCAGTTACGATGTCTCGACCCACCCCGTTCCGAACGACATCCTGCCGCTCGTGCTGGCGCAGGCGCGTGCCGAGGCATACCGACGCATCACCGGCGACCGGGTCCGGTTCCAGCAGTGGCTTAGCCGCAACCAGGTTCAGAACGTCTCGGTGAACGAGCTGCTGCAGTTTGTCCGCGAGGCGACCGCCGAGGCGGCACGGCTCGAAAACGCGACAAGCCGGACCATCATGAAGCCGGTCCAGGCGCGCATCGGATGATCTCGCTGTACGAGGAGGATGGCGTCACCCGGCGTCTCCTTGGGCCGTTCAACGGGCTGCGTCTGAATGACCCTGCCGACGACCCGCGCGATACCATCGAGGTCAACGCCATCGCGCAACTCGGGTCGTACACGACGGCGACGGAGATCGACCCGGCCGACGATGGGTCCGAAGCCAATCCGGTCTACCGCAGTCGGTACGTCCTGCGGTTGGACATGGTTGCGCGCGCAAAGAGTCAGGCGGCGCTGGCGGACCGCGTCCACGCCATCGCGCAGGCGTTCGACCCTGCCTTGGCCCGGTTGACTAGTCCAAGTACGAACGGTATCCTGCCGCTGAACTTCGATGTCCCGACCGAAGACACGGCGACCTACCCGACCGGCATCATTCCGTGCCGATATTTCGTCCGCGCCCGATCCTCTCCCATTCCACCGTCCAGCGCGTTCACGGGCCTCGCGGCGATGCTGTCGGTTGACTTGGATGTGTTCGACCCGCGGCGCTACACGCAGGCGGTAGACGGCACCAGCTTTGCGTCGATCGCCCTGCAACTTGACAACTCCCACTCGACGTATCCGAGTTGGCCGACCGTTCTGTTTTCGATGAGCGGTTCGGGTAGCGCGACGTACACGCTCGCCCGTTCAGCCGTTGGTACATATCCTGCGCCGACGCCGTTGGTGCTTAACCTGTCGAGCCTAATGGTCAGCGACCAGATCAACATTGACATGAAAGCCCGGACCATAACCCTGCTCCGGTCTGGTGTATCATCCGACGCTACGAGCCTGCGGGTGAGCGGAGATTATTTCCAAGTCGTACCGGGCATACAAACGCTAACGCCGTCGAACTCAACGAATGTGCTCGCCCGAATCATCACTTGGAACCGCGCGTTTGTCGCATAGAATGGACAGTTACGGCCTAACTGTCCAAAGTATGAGACAGCATGTCTAGCGCGCCGCAATACCGGGTCGAAGTCTGGTCGGGGCTAGGCTCGGGGTTCTCGCCTGGCGTCCTCGTCGCGGACTTCCAGAACGCCAAGAATGTCGGCTGGGCGGCGTACCTGAACGACGTTCCCGAGGCGTTCTTCACAGTCAATCAGGACGACAAGAAGATCAGCCTTCTGCGGTCGTATCGCAAGACGGCCCACGTCAAAATCTACCGTAACGCCGACCTGGTCTTCGCCGGGCCGATGGGCGAGTGGCAGGCGAATGAAACGGATGTCATCGTCTACGCCTACGGCTATCTCGCCAAGGCGTACTCGCTCCTGTCGCCGTGGAACGTCCTGTATTCGTCTAGCCAAGTAGACACGATCATCAGCGCCGAATGGGCGGCCATCAAGGCGCTCACGTCGTCGCCGCTGAGCTGGGTCACTACTGGGACCGTCGAGGCCCCCGTGACGTTGTCTGGCGGGTCTACGAAGATCGTCCTGCCAGCGTACCGCATCTTCTACAAGCGGTTCCTGCAAACTTGCCGCGAACTGGCGGCGTTTTCCATCGGCGACACGAACAACGCCGTCGTGTTTGAGATCACGCCGTCGGGGACGTTCAACTTCTGGAAGAACAAAGGCGTCGATACGACGACCATCTGGGAGTGGGGCGACCACGCGGTAGCGGGCTTCGACGACAGCAATCTGCCCATCCTTCGGCGTAACGAACTGCTCGGGGTGGGCCACGATGCCAACTCGGGTGTCCTGTTCGCCGACAAGCTGTCCTCGTCGGACGCCGCAGCGGTCGGGCTGGCGCAGGAACCTGTGTTCTACGCATGGGTCCGCGACAGCGTCGAGATGACCCGTGTGACGGACCACCGCGCCGCAGCGGGCCTGCGCGACCAGCAGGACTTGGGTATCCGGCTGTTCGCCAACTCCGTCATCCCGCCCGGCGCCACGGGCGCAGCGTTCAACCTCGCCGACCGGGTCCACGTCAAGATCGACCGCGGCCTCACGTCCATCGACTCGATGCAGATGGTGACCGGCGTCCAAACCCTGTTCATCAACCACCAGGAGCGCGTCCGCGCGCTCGTCCGAAGCCCGTTGGAGCCGTAGTGCAAAACGAGTTCGACCGCCTGTTCGCCTTCGGCCGGGCCAGCCCGTTCGACATCTCCCGCAGCCCGCTGGCGATGCCGCAGGAGCAGGCGGCGGGGACGGATGTGGTCGGCCAGCAGGGCTTCGCGCTCGACCAGCAGCCCTTCGGTCCGGCGTACACGCGGGCCATCCTGTCGGGGTTTTACAACGGTGACTTTGCCACAGCACCAACCTTGGGCGCCGGCATTGGCACACTGCCGAAATATGTCTTGCCATATTGGTCGGCGTCGGGCTCGGCACACAATATGTCGATGAACTGGCGCGCCGATGCGACCGTGGCTTCGGGCGCGACCGTCCGCATGACCATCATCAGCGGTAACTCGGTCGCAGGTGACGACATCTACCTCGAACAGTTGATCCCGCTTTTGTCGTCCGTCACTGCGCGCTGGACCTATTCGGTCGTGGTCTACGGCAAGTGCGTCAGTATCGTCGGTACACCGAAGATGCGGACCGTCTACGACTGGCTGAAGAACGACAAGGTCACCACGACGGGCGCCGGCGCCACGCAGGACACGGCGATGGTCGCCGCGACGACCCAGAGCAATATCATCGCTCCCGTCACGCCGCCCGTGGACGCGGCGTATATGCGGGTCCGCATCGGCGCTCATGCCGCGGCGAACAACGACGGCTGCGTCTTTGACTACTGCGATATCGCCAGGTTGATCGCATGAGCGCACCCACCGGCTGGGCGGCGGTATACGCGCTGGTCCGCGACACCCGCAAGGACATCTTGGACATCATCGAGCCGCTGGCGGTCGATGTCCACGTCCTGATGGACGAGCGTGCCGCCAAGGCGGCCGTGAAGAAATCGTGGCGCGGGGCGCTGTCCGACTCGCGCGGGGTCATCGTCTTCGTCATCGCCCTTGTCGCCTTCGTCCTGTCCGTGGCAAACGTGCTGGCGATGGCGAAATGACTACCAAATGGTGTGAAACGGGCGTTTTGGACCCTATCTAGTGAAGATGAAAAACGCATGAGCACGATCACCCCCCCGCCGCAGGCGCCCGGCGCCTTCGACCAACGGAAGTACCCCGGCGCGGGCGATGTCGACGACTGCTGGGTCGTGGCGACCGTGTACGCCGCCAAGATGTACGACCGGAAACTGCACCTGCCGACGATCCCCGAGTTCCGCAAGGCTGCGGGAGTCCCCGATGTGAGGGGCGTCTCGAACGGCGGGACGGTCCAGAACGTCTTGGACGGCGCACACAAGATTTGGCCGCACGTCCAAGTCAACGGCGGCGTGTTCAAGGATTGGGCCGCCTTCGTCGTCCCGATGCAGAAGGGCCTTCGCCCGGCCAGCCTCGCCGTGAAGTCCTCGGAGTTGCCGCCAGAACTGCAGTACGGGTTCAAGGGCCTGCACCAGGTCGCGGCCTTTCTGGACGGCGACCAATGGTGGATCAGCAATCCGCTGCAGCGTGATGGCGCCAAGCCGGACCACATCGGCGCGGCGACGCTCCGAAAGGCCGCTTACGCCTTCGGGAACGACGGCCATGTCCATGCCGCGCTCTTCCCGGTCATCCCGGTGCCCGTTGTCGTGCCGCCGCCTCCTCCGGTCGTCGTTCCCCCACCCGGACCGACCGTGGCTGAGTTGCAGGCGGAAATCGTCGGCCTGAACGCGATGCTGACTGACACGCAGAAACGCCTGATCGCCGAACAAGACGCTGCAGACATCTTGGACGGCCGTTTGGCCGCCGCGAAAGACCTCGCAGCCAAGATAGGAGCCCTGTGACCGCTCACCCGTCCGAACCGCTTGGACTCCGGCGCGGGAGCATCCGTGCCATCCTCGCCATCCTCATCATCTCTGCCGTCATCTTCGCCGGGATCGGCTTCGTCGCCGCTGGCTACCTCTCCGGCGAGACGGCCTTCACGGGCCTGCTGGGCTTCGGCACGTCCGTCACATCGCTGTATTTCATCAGCCGTCCGACCACCCCGGAGCCTGTCGCTCCGCAGACTGTAACGGAACCCGCAGCCGGCGGCACATTCAGCTAACCCCTCAGAGCCCCTTCCCCGAGTACCGCTTGGGAAGGGGCTCTTTCTATCTCCGACACCGCTAGGAGTACCGCACTTGACCACAGCATCCTATCTCGGCAATCCGCACGACCACCCCATCTGGGAGGAAGTCTCGGACGCGCTTGACGCAGCGATCGCCAAGCACAGGCCGATGAACTCGCCGCACGAAGGGCACTCGGTCATCCGCGAGGAGTTCGAGGAACTGTGGGAGCACGTCCGGGCGGACACCGGGCGGACGCCCGCAGCGCGCAAGGAGGCCATCCAGGTCGCGGCGATGGGCCTGCGCTACGTCCTCGACCTGTGCGAGGACCCGGCCTGATGTTCTGGACCGATCCCGCCCACGACGCCTTCCTGCTCGAACGCAGCGGCGTCCTGACGACCCCAGAAATCGCCGAAGCGTTCAATCGTCAGTTTGGATTGAACATTTCCCGCGACCAGGTGAAAGGCCGTATCCAGCGACTGAAGCAGTCTGGCGCATCTTCGCCCATCTATTTCACGCCTGAGGAACGGTTTGAGGCGGCGGTGGGCGTCGAAAAGGTCCGCGCCGCTGACCGTGCGCTGGCCCGCGAGATGACCGCTGCCGTCCGCCAGCAGGCGCGCTGGGACGAGTTCTTGGACATCGTCCGCGGCGAGATCGCCCGGATGCCCGCGTTCGAGGCGCCTTCGAGTCATCAGATGTTGAAGGCGGCGGGCTGCTCGTGTTGGGCCTTAGCAGAGGACGGGTACCACGCCCCAGACTGCCCGCTTGTCCCATCAAGTCTTGCTGTACCGCAACACTTGTCGCAAACCCCCGAGACGATGGTCCTGCTCCTGTCCGACATCCACGTCGGCAAGCTCGTCCAGCCCAGCGTCGTCGGCGACGAGTTTGGGTACAACGCGGCCATCTTCGAGGAGCGTCTGGCGCGCCTGAAAGACCGCGTGCTGAAGATCAGGAGTCTGCACTATGTCGATCGGCTGGTCGTTTATTTCCTTGGGGACGGCGTGGACGGGGTGGATATGCGGAGGGGGCACGCACATCGTGTTGATCTCCAAACAGCAACCCAGCAGACCATCGTTCTGTCGACGGCCCTGTCTCGGCTGTTTGCAGAGCTGGCCACCGTCTTTCCAAGGGTGGACGTTCAATGGCACTTTGGAAATCATGGACGGATCGGTGACTTCGGTGTAAACCTCCCGTCGGACAACCACGACTGGATGGCGGGGATGTTCGTCCAGACCATCCTCGAAGCCAGCCCGAACATCACGGTCAAGGTCCCGACGCAGAAATACTCGCTGACGCAGCTCGGCCCGCTGACGGTGTACGCCGCCCACGGCGACGGCATCAAGGGCGGCGGCGGGTTCGCCGGCCTACCCATCTACGGCATCGCTCGGTCGGTGGCGAAAGAGATCGGGCTGCACAAGCAGAACATCGACCTGGCGTTGTTCGGCCACTTCCACACGCCGTATGACATGGTCTTTGGCGCGACCCGCGTCATCGGCAACTCGGACTGGTCGGGCGGGGACGATTTTTCGATCAACGCCCTGGGGTTGGCGTCCGAGCCATCTCAAACGGTTTTCGGTATCCATCCCCGCCGCGGTCTGACGTGGATGTACCAAATCAACCTGACTGATGGCCCACGCCGGCCGACGAAGGTGAACTGATGCCGAACGACATTCCGCGCGAACATTGGCAGCAGGTGTCTGCGGCGGTCGAGCACATTGACGAAATGTACGAGGAGTTAGTCGACAGTACGTTCCAGCCCGTCGGCGCCGACATCGGCAACGGCACGCTGGGACCGCGCGTGACGACCGGCCTGCCGCCCGCCCGCACCTTGCCCGTCGTGACTCGCTTGGAGTCTGCCGACCTCGTCCACCGCATCTGCGTCCACGAGTTCGCGGAAGGCTTGGCGCTGGCGAACGGTGCTGACCCGCTGGAACCCGTCCCCGACGGTTACCTGCGGATCGCCCAGTCCGCGCTGGACTTCATTCGTGAACTTCCCCACTGCCCGACGAAAGGCGCCAGATGACGCGGCTTGGTGGGACGCCGTTTTATCGGTTCGACCGGATGGAGGACGAGGATCGGGCGCTCTTCGCCGACACACCAGAGCCAGTCCGTCCCGACGGCCGCTGGTCCGCGCTGATGCGTGCCCGCCAGTCCGCTGAGCGCGCCGTCTGCCGAATGCCAGTCTTCGAGCGGGTCCCGACGTGGTTCATCGAGCAGGACGAATGGACGGTGCCGTTCGCGTGAGCACCTTCGCCTACTCCGAGCAGACCTGCTCCTGCCTCGCCATCAACCACATCCACGGCAAGGGCGAGTGCGACGAACCGCCCCGGACGATGGGCGGGATCTGCGTGACCTGCCAGTACGCCGACACTTTCACAGGAGAGCCCGTGACCATCACCGAACAGATCGAGGCCGCCGTGAAGGCGCCGCTCACCCAGCCGATGTTCCCGACGTTACCGCCCGTTGGCGAAGTTCGCATCACTGATCCCGTTACGGGCGGCATGAAGGGCCAGAAGCCGGCGCGGTTCGACCTGCTGCCGGGCGATGCACTCGCGCTGGTCGCCGAGCACTTCGGCAAGGGCGGCGCCAAGTACGAGGATCGCAACTGGGAAAAAGGCTACGCATGGGGGCTCTGCTTCGCCGCGCTGCAACGCCACGTCTGGGCGTTCTGGCAGGGTGAGGACATCGACGCCGAGACAGGCAGCCTGCACCTGACCGCTGCTGCCTGGCACGCCCTCGTGTTGCTGACCTTCGCCACGCGCGGCATCGGTACGGATGACCGACCGTGAGGGCGTATCTCGCTGGCCCGATGTCCGGTATCCCGCAGTTCAACATCCCGGCCTTCGTCGAGGCGGCCGAAGCGTTGCGCGAGCAGGGGCACGATGTCATCTCGCCAGTCGAAATGGACGACCCCGCTATTCGCGCGGCGAGTCTGGCGTCGACAGACGGCAACATCGACACGATCGAGACACACGGCATGACTTGGGGCGACTTCCTCGCCCGTGACATCAAGTTGCTCGCCGATGACGGCATCGAGGGCGTGTTCGTCCTGCCCGGCTGGCAGCAGTCGCGTGGCGCGCGATTGGAGACATTCGTGGCGCACGCGATGTGCGGGCTGCCTGTATTCACCCTGAACGGTGCCCGAGTCCATCGAGCCGCCCTGCGCGCGGCGTGGGGATCTGGGCTGCCAAAGTGAACGTCCAAGCCGCGCTGGCGCTGCTCTGGCTGATCTTCGGCATCTGCACGTTCGCCGTGGTCATCTTCATGTCCGTGACCGTGACCTGCCCGGAGGACTGCCTGAACTGCAAGCGCATCAACGACGAACGGGAAGCCGCCCGGCGGAAGCGTAACGACGACTTCTGGAACGGCAGAAGGGGCCGCCCGTGACCACCGTGTTCTTCGTCTGGCAACTCGCCATCGGCGGCCTCGCCGGAGCGGCATGGCTCGAAGCCGTGCGCCGCGAAAGCAACTCGCTGATGGGCGTCGCCTGGGGCGCATTCCTCGCGCTCTTCCTGTTCATCCTGCTCGCTGCTGTCGGGCAGGCCATCGGGGCGCCGATCGGATGAAGGCCCAGCCGTACGTCTGCCTGCCTTGCCGCTCCGAACCGGAAGCGTACTTCGGGCGCCTCGTCTTTCCCGACGAGACGGACATCCCGACCTGTCCGAACCACCGCAAAGAGGACGGCACCGTCGAGACGGTCCTGCTCGTCCCCGCCAACACGCTGAAGGAGAGCCAAGTTGCCTGACCAGACCCCCGACCCCGTCCTGTCCGCCATCCTGTACGTCGGAGGCAAGCCCGAGACGAAGGGCTACGGCTCGGACGGCAATACGCTGCTGAAGTTTCGCGCCGCGCACACGACCTCGTACGGCGACGGCGGGACGACCTGGTACGACGTAGCCATCTTCGACGAAGTCCTGATCGCCTCCATCGGCGACAAACTGTACAAGGGCGCCATCGTCGCCGTCGAAGGGTTCGTCACGGACAAGACCGCCAACGACGGGGTGACCGTCTGGCACAACCTCCGCGCGGTCAAGGTCGGGCTGGTCACCTGGTTCGCCCGCCGCGACAAGAACGCCAAGCCCGCCGCCGCTGTCGTGGCCGCACCCTCCGGCACGACTGCGCCGACCGCCGAGCAGACTGCCGCGTACCTCGCGGCGCAGGGGGCCAAGCCCGCTGAGACGGGCGGACTTCCGTTCTGAAAAGTCCTAGTTGACACGGCTTCCCCGGCGCCGTTAAGGTCGGGATTACCCAGTTGCTCGGAAGCACCGCTCCGAGCCAAGCGTCAAAGGAGTACCGCCCGATGACCAAGGTGACGCCGCTGCGTCAGGTCGTGCTCGACCGTGTCGCCGAGGCCGTAGCAGCCGGGCCGAGTGGGAGACGGGGGACAGCCCAACACGCGGCCCCTCGCCACTCGGCTGCAGCATGAAGCGCCTTGCGGCGCTTGAACTCGGCGAGTGGAACGGGTGACGTTCTCCGTCGCCGACGCGCTGGACGGGTATGTTGCGGCGCTCGAAGAGGAGCGCCTGCCTGACGGCTTCCTGCACCCCTCGGGCCTGTTCGGCTGCGCCCGGAGAGCGGTCTACGAGTTCACCGGCACCCCGAAGTCGGACCCGCCGGACGCCCGAGCGAAGCGCGTCTTCCGCGTCGGGAACATCTTGCATGAGTTCGCGCAGGCGGCGATGTCGAAGCACCCCGGTACCGTCATCGTGGCGAACGAGGTCAAGGTCTTCGACCCCGAGCGCCGGCTGAAGGGCTCGGCCGACTCGGTCGTCCTACTCGCCGATGGCTCCTGGCTGGTCGTCGAAATCAAGTCGATCAACTCGTGGGGTTTCAAGAAAGGCGGGCTGCCGAAAGCCGACCACCGTCTGCAGGCGGCGTGCTACCTGTCCATCCTCCGGCGCTACGGCGCCTCAGCAACGGTCAACGGCGTGGACTTCACCATCCCGCCGCTCGGGTCGGACTCCAAAGTCCGGTTCTGCTACATCTCCAAGGACGACCTGAAGATCGAAGAGTTCGATGTCGAACTGACACCGGAACTCGAAGCGGAGATCGAAAATCAGTTGTTCGTCATCGAGACGGCCATCCTCGAACACGAACTCCCGCCGCGCCTGCCGTACGTCGTCTCGACCCGGAAAGACACCTACGGCCAGATGGTCAAAGATCCGCTCTGCGGATATTGCAGTTGGGCAACCACCTGCTGGGAAAGGGAAAGCAATGACTGACTCGTCGTCAACTGCCGTGGCCGAAAAGACCACCGCAGACATCCTCCACGAGGCTGCGGACATCATCCGCCAGCGCGGTTTGTATCACGACGACTTTCAGGACCCGAATGGCACCGGAGTCTGCGCGTGGGGTGCCTGCAACATCGCCGCCGGAGGCGATGCTTACTATTTGGTCGGAGGTTACGCCGCCTTACTCGTGCTGTCGAGGTACACCCGGAGGACATTCGACCAGACCGGCGTCACGTACAGCGACTCCCACACTGCCGAAGAGGTCATCGCGGCGCTCGAAGCAGCGGCGGCAACGGCATGAGCGACGACCGGATGAAAGACTACGTCACCGTCGCCGAGCGCATCGGAGCGTTCTACGCGGAGAACCCGACCGGGTCGCTGCAGTCCGAGTTGATCGAACTGAGCGACAGCCGCGTGGTCATCCGCGGCCTTGCCTACCGCACGCCCGAGGACATCCGCCCCGGCGTCGGCACGGCGTCCATGCACATCCCCGGTCGGACGCCATTCACCATCGGCTCGGAGGTCGAGAACACCGAAACCTCGGCGTGGGGACGTGCCATCGCGGCACTCGGGTTCGAGGTCAAGCGCGGCATCGCCACGACCGAAGATGTCGCCGCGAAGAGCGGCCCCGTCGGAGCGGTAGTCGCCGAGGAAGCCAAGCCGCGCGCCACCCGGACCCGTCGTGCCAGTCCCGAGGCCGTCGCGGCGATGATGCAGCCGGTCATCGGACAGACCGAAGCGTTCGAGTTGGCGTCGAAGGCGAAGAAAGACCTGGCGTGGGCGAAGTCGCACGAGGCAGGGCTGACCGAGCAGCAGTTCAAGGCGCTCGCAGGGTTCCTGACGAAGAAGGAACACTCGGCGGAATGGACGACCACCGAGGTCGACCAGATCGTGGCGTTCATCGCCTCGCCGGGCGTGGAAATGTTCAAGAACGCCACGTTTCCCGAGCCGGAGGTCGCGGCATGACGCTCTACAAGTTGACCGCTGCGGACGGCTCACCCGTTCATGGCGGTTCGGGTAAGTGGTCACTTCCTCGCGGCAAGAAGGCCGGTGCATGGCGAAAGACAAAGGGCGAAATCGTGCCGTGCCAGAACGGTCTCCACGTCCTCCGACCGCAGGACATCACGCAGTGGCTCCACCCCGGAACGCTGTGGGAGATCGAGGTCGGCACAGAAGTCATCGACCATGGCAACAAACTCGTGGTCCGGGAGGCACGGCTCATCCGCAAGGCCGCGGTCCTCGACGACAAGACGCTGCGCCTGCTGGCCTGCGACTTCGCCGAGCATGTTCTGCCGATCTTCGAGAAGAAGCGACCCGGCGACATGCGTCCCCGAGAGGCCATCGCGGCAGCCCGAGCCTACGCCCGTGGCGAGATCGGGATCGGCGAGCTTCGAGAGAAGCGAGCCGCCGCCTACGCCGCCGCCTACGCCGCCG
>VFSW01003270.1_pt1 | contig 24333 bp, 28 predicted proteins | sample 5358111 | NCBI WGS metagenome assembly VFSW01 (sample SAMN11554181, study PRJNA540505) | mine drainage metagenome | isolation source: sediment from site ElyBrook_90M | place: USA: Ely Copper Mine, Vershire, VT | collected 2017
GCTCATTCTTCTCCTCCCCCTTGCAGGGGGAGGAGAAGAATGAGCTACAGAAATCGGGTGGTTTGCGCTTTGCCGGCGGCCTAGATGGGGGTCAGAACGATGGAGACATCCATGCTGTCACCCGATCGCATCCCCGATCTTGCGCCGCTCGATGACGCCGCCGCCGATTACGACGTGGTGCGCCGCGCCATCGGCCATATCCGCAAGCACTGGCGCGAGCAGCCCGAAATCGACGCCATTGCCGAGGCCGCGAGCGTCACGCCGACCGAACTGCATCACCTGTTCCGCCGCTGGGCAGGGCTCACCCCGAAGGCTTTCGTGCAGGCGCTGACGCTCGACGGCGCCCGGCAATTGCTGCGCGATTCCGCAAGCGTACTCGACGCCACCTACGAAGTCGGCCTGTCGGGGCCGGGCCGGCTGCACGATCTGTTCGTGACCCACGAGGCGATGTCGCCGGGCGAGTGGAAATCCGGCGGCGAGGGTTTGACGGTGCGGTTCGGCTTTCATCCGTCGCCGTTCGGCAAGGCCTTGGTGATGGCGACCGAACGCGGGCTTGCCGGACTTGCGTTCGCCGATCCGGGCGAGGAAGAAACCACGCTTGCCGACATGCAGCGGCGCTGGCCGAAAGCACGCTACGTCGCCGACCCTGCCCGCACCGCGCCGATCGCGCGGCGCATTTTCGATCCCACGCAGTGGCGAGAAGACCGGCCGCTACGCGTTGTCCTCATTGGCACCGATTGGGAAGTGCGGGTGTGGGAGACGTTATTGAAAATCCCGATGGGCAAGGTCGCGACTTATTCCGGCATCGCCGGCAAAGTCTGCACGCCGAACGCCGCCCGCGCCGTCGGCGCCGCCGTCGGCAAGAACCAGGTGTCGTTCGTAGTGCCGTGCCACCGCGTCATCGGCAAAGCAGGCGCGCTCACCGGCTATCACTGGGGCATCACCCGCAAGCAGGCCATGCTCGGCTGGGAAGCGGGACGGGTCGGCGCGCCGGCGTAACGCTCCTCCTTCTCCCCGCACGCGGGGAGAGGGGATCGTTACGCCGCCAGATCGCGCTTCTCCGCCACGGTGGAATCGGCGTTGAGCCGGTAGATCAGCGGCACGCCGGTCGCGATCTCTCGCGCGACGATCTGCTCCGGCGACAAGCGCTCCAGCACCATCACCAGCGCGCGCAGCGAATTGCCGTGGGCGGAGACGATCACGTTGTCGCCGCGCAACACCAGCGGCAGAATTTCCTGGATGTAGTAAGGGAGCACGCGCGCGGCGGTGTCTTTCAGACTCTCGCCGCCGGGCGGCGCGACGTCATAAGAGCGCCGCCAGACATGGACCTGCTCGGCGCCCCATTTGGCGCGGGCATCGTCTTTGTTCAGCCCCGACAGGTCGCCATAGTCGCGCTCGTTGAGCGCCTGGTCCTTGAACACCGGAATGCCCCGCTGCCCCATCTCCTCAAGCACGAGATCGAGCGAGTGCTGGGCGCGCACCAGCGCCGAGGTGAAGGCGACATCGAAGCGGAAGCCTTGCGCCTTGAGCTTGCGCCCGGCCGCCCGCGCTTCGGCGATGCCTTTTTCAGTAAGGCCGACATCGCGCCAGCCGGTGAACAGATTTTTCTTGTTCCACTCGCTCTCGCCGTGGCGCACGAGCACGAGAAGCCGGTCACTCATTTTTTCTTTCCTTGCACTATTTCCCGCACTGCTCCCCGTCATCCTGAGGTGGGAGCGGAGCGAGCCTCGAAGGACGACGGCCCGGGTGCATTGGCCGATTCATCCTTCGAGGGCCGCCATGCGGCCACCTCAGGATGACGGAATAGAGTCAAATATCACTTAGCCCCAGCACATCCGCCATCGAGTAGAGACCCGGCTTCCGGCCCCGCGCCCACAGCGCCGCATGCAGCGCACCGCGGGCAAAGATCATCCGATCTTCAGCGCGGTGAGTAAACTCGATGCGCTCTGCGGGCCCGGCAAAGATCACGGTGTGATCGCCGACGACGCTACCGCCGCGCAATGACGCAAAACCGATATCCACCGCACGGCGCGGGCCGGTGATGCCGTCGCGTCCACGCACCGAATGCGCGGCAAGATTGATGCCTCGACCGGCTGCAGCAGCATGGCCGAGCATCAGCGCCGTGCCCGACGGCGCGTCGATTTTCCTGTTGTGGTGCATTTCCAGAATCTCGATGTCGTAATTCTCATCAAGCGTCCGCGCCACGCGCTTGACCAGCGCGGCAAGCAAATTGACGCCGAGGCTCATATTGCCGGATTTGACGATCGGCGCGCTTGTTGCCGCCTTCGCGATCACCGCTTCCTGCTCGGCCGAGTGGCCGGTGGTGCCGATGATATGGGCGATGCCGGCCGCGCCGGTCAGTTCGGTGAGCGCCGGCGTCGCCGCGGGGATGGTGAATTCGATCAGTCCGTCGGCGGCTTTGAGAAGCGCCGCGACATCGCTGGTGACCTTGATGCCGTTCGGCCCGAGGCCCGCGAGTTCGCCGGCATCGCGGCCGATCACCGCGGAATCGGCCGCCTCGGCCGCGCCGGCAAGGGTGACGCCCTTGGTTGCGGCGATGGCATGGATCAGCGTGCGCCCCATACGCCCACCGGCGCCGGCGATCACCAATCGCATATCGGAATTTGCCGCTGCCATTTGCTCCGGACCGGTCTCTGGTTGCCGCGGATATACCGGGGCAACGCCGCGGCGGCAACATTACGGCTGCGGCCCGTCGTAGCCTTCGGCGATGACAAAATCCGCAGTCGCGTGCGGCTCGCGCACTTTGATGTTGGCCTGGTACTCCGGCGAGCGGTAGCAGGCGAGCGCGGCGGCGTAATCGGGAAACTCGATCACGATGTGGCGCGGTTTGCTTGCGCCCTCCAGGCTCTCGGATTTTCCGGCGCGGACGACAAAGCGGCCGCCGAATTTCTTGAAGATCGCGAGATTGGCGGCGGCGTAGGGTTTATAGCCCTCGCCATTTGTCACATCGACGTGGACGATCCAGTAGCCCTTAGCCATTGCCTGTCTCCCTGGCTGCCTGTTCCGCAATTTCGGCAACGATCGCCTCTGCCGCCGCCCTTGGATCGGCGGCGGCGATGATCGGCCGGCCGACGACGAGATAGTCGGCGCCAGCCGCGATCGCGGCCGCCGGCGTCATGATGCGCTTTTGATCGCCGCTCTCAGCTCCGGCCGGCCTGATGCCCGGCGTCACCAACACCATCTGCGGCCCGACAATCGAGCGCAAATTCGCAGCCTCTTCGGCGGAGCAAACCAGGCCGTCCACGCCAAGCTCAAGCGCCTGCGCGGCGCGCTCGGCGGCGAGCGTTCGTACCGGGCGGTCATATCCGGCGGCGGCAACATCACCGTCGTCGTAGGACGTCAGCACCGTGACGCCAAGGATGCGCAAGCCGCCGGCGCGCGCCTCGACCGCGGCTTTCATGGTCTGCGGGTAGGCATGCACAGTGAGGAATGTGGCGCCAAGCGGCACCAGGCTTTTGACCCCCTGCGCAACCGTATTGGCGATGTCATGAAGCTTGAGATCGAGAAACACCCGCCGGCCGGCAGCGGACAGCGTCCGCGCGTAGGCAAGACCGCCGGCGAAGGCGAGCTGATAGCCGATCTTGTAGAAAGAAACCGCGTCGCCCAACCGGGCGACCAGGGCTTGCGCCGCTTCGACCGACGGAACATCGAGCGCGACGATCAGGCGGTCGCGCGGCTCGATCAGCATTGCCTATCCTCTCACGCCGCTCCGTGCGGCATCATGCCGGCCATGTCAATGAGGCGGCGCGCCAGCGCTTTCAAGGCCGCGGCCTGAGCTTCGTCCTTGAGATTGTCCATGTCGTCGAACGCCTGGCTGGCGCGCCCGACCGTGATCTGTTCCGGCAGCACCAGCGCGCCGCAGCCGAGCTCCAGGACTTGCCGCAGCGCCATCAGGCCGCGCAAGCCGCCGGCGGAGCCGTTGGCCGCCGCGCCGATGGCGAAGACCCGGCCCTTGAACACGGCGTAGTTGGGCTCGTTGCGGTCGCGGCCGCGCGAAACCCAGTCGATGGCGTTCTTGATCAGCGGCGGCACCGAGGCGCTGTATTCGGGGCTGGCGACGAACACGCCCTGATGCGCGCCCAGCATTTGTTTGAGATCGAGGGCGTACCGGGGCAGACCGCCGTCGGTTGCGAGATCGGCGTCAAATAACGGCAAGGGATAATCGGCAAACGAGATCCGCGTCACGTCGGCGCCGAGGAGCGCCAGCTCCTTGGCGGCGAGCGCGGCAAGCCGCGCATTGTGCGAGCCCGAGCGCAGGGAACCCGCCATCACGAGAATTTTCGGAGTTACCATAGGCGAGAGACATCAAGCCCGGCGATAAACCCACACCCGCGCGGGCGGCAGGTTCATCCAGATCCGTTCGGATGCCTCGACCGAGAAGCCGCCGAGGCGACGCGGCAAAGGCGCCGCGACCGAATAGGTGAATTGCACAAACGGCGCGCCGGGCAGCATCAGATCGAACGCGTCGCGAATAAGCCGCAACCGCATCTTGATCGGCTTCGTCACCAGCGGCAGGCCGGAGACGACGGCGGCGGCCGGCTGCAGCAGCAGCGTTTCGAACAGGCGGCGCAGGCTATAGGCGTCGCCCTGCACCACAGTCGCATCGGGATAGCGCGCGCGCAGCAGCCGGCAGAACGTCGGATTGAATTCGACCAGCACCAGCCGCGACGGCGCCACACCCGCCTGCACCAGCGCCTCGGTCACCGGCCCAGTGCCTGGTCCCAATTCGACCACCGGGCCGTCACTGTCGGGATCGACGTAGCGCGCCATGGTGCGCGCCAGATTCTTTCCCGACGGCGTGACCGCGCCGACCGTCAACGGCCGTTCAATCCAGGAGCGGATGAAGCGGACTTCGTCGTCAAGCCGGATGCCGCGCTTGCGCTCGAACTGACGAGTTTGTTCATCGATTTTTTTGCCGATGCCGTCCCGCCGTTGTTCAAGCAGCCGGAACTGGCGACCGATCTTGCGCTCGATAAGCGTCTTGCTCAGCTCCAAAATCCGGAGCTGTCGCTCGACCTTCCGTTCAAACTTTAGCAGACCCGGAACTGGCATGGCTTTCCACAACGCAATGTTGTCGTTCTAGACCATTCGTTAACTTATGACCAGCCGATGACTGGCCGGCGGCCGCCTCGGCGGGCTGATAATGCCAAGTTTCGCAAGTGTCTGGAGGGACAATACATTCAGGCGGAGGTCGGGTTCTTGCCGCCGAACAGCTCTTTGACCTTGCCGAAAAAGCCCGCGGATTCAGGATGCGTCTCCGACGACGACAGCCGGTCGAACTCGGCCAGGAGTTCGCGCTGCTTCTTGCTGAGCTTCTGCGGGGTCTCGACGACGACCTGCACGTACATGTCGCCGCTCTGCCGCGAGCGCAGCACCGGCATTCCCTTTCCCGCCAGGCGGAAACGCTGGCCGGTCTGCATGCCCTCCGGCACTTTCACGCGGGTCTTGCCGCCGTCGATCGTGGGCACTTCGAACTCGCCGCCGAGCGATGCGATCACCATGGAAACCGGCACCCGGCAATGCAGATCGGCGCCGTCGCGCTGAAAAAACTCGTGCGCTCCGATCGACAGAAAGATGTAGAGGTCGCCCGCCGGTCCGCCGCGGACGCCGGCTTCGCCCTCACCCGCCAGCCGGATGCGGGTGCCGTCCTCGACGCCGGCGGGAATATTCACCGACAACGTCCGCTCGCGCAGCACCCGGCCGGAGCCGGTGCACGACACGCACGGACTTTCGATGGCCTGACCGCGGCCGTGGCAGTTCGGGCAGGTCCGCTCGAGCGTGAAGAAACCCTGAGCATGGCGGACCTTGCCTTGCCCGCCGCACATCGGGCAGGCCTTCGGCTTGGTGCCGGGTTTGGCGCCGGTGCCGGAGCACGCATCGCAGGTAACCGAGGTTGGGATGCGGACCGACGCCGCCTTGCCCGCATAGGCGTCCAGCAGCGAGATCTCCATATTGTAGCGCAAATCCGCGCCGCGCTCGCGCCCAGAGCCGCGGCCGCGGCGGCCGCTCATGCCGAAGAGATCGTCGAATATGTCGGAGAAGGTCGTGGCGAAGTCAGCGCCAAATCCATTCGCAGTGCCGACGCCGTGCTCGAAGGCGGCATGACCGAAACGGTCATAGGCCGCCCGCTTGTCGGGGTCTTTGAGGACTTCGTAGGCCTCGTTGATCTGCTTGAAGCGATGCTCGGCGCCATCGTCTCCGGGATTACGATCCGGATGACACTGCATCGCCTGCTTGCGAAAGGCGGCCTTGATGTCGCCGTCACTGGCGGTGCGTTCGACCGATAACGTTTCGTAGTAGCAGCGTTTGGCCATTCCCGTTCCAACCCTGCGTTACACGCACAGCACCTGGCCGGCCCCGCGCCGGCTATACGTCATTCGCTTTCAAGTAGACACCCCCGGCATAGCCGAGCGAAGCGACGCCGCTCTTTGAACGGCCATGCGCGGGGGCGATGACTTTTCGTAGTTTGTCGCCAAACGGAGCCGGCATCGGACGTCCCGCCGGATTAAGCAGATTTCTTGTTCTTCTTGTCGTCATCGACCTCGGTAAACTCGGCGTCGACGACGTCATCCTTCTTGGCCTCGGCTCCGGCGCCGCCCGCCGGTTGCTCGGCCGACTGCTTGTACATCGCCTCGCCGAGCTTCATGGAAGCTTGCGCGAGCGCGTTGCTCTTGGCGGTGATCGCCTCGGCATCATCGCCCTTCAAGGCTTCCTTGAGGTCGGCCATGGCGTTTTCGATCGCACGCCGGTCGCCCTCGCCGACTTTCGATCCGTGCTCGGCGAGCGTCTTCTCGGTCGAGTGGACCAGAGCCTCGGCGTGGTTCTTCGCTTCAACCTGCGCCTTGCGCTTCTTGTCTTCCTCGGCGTGGGCTTCGGCGTCCTTGACCATCTTCTGGATATCGGCCTCGCTGAGGCCGCCCGAAGCCTGGATGCGGATCTGCTGCTCCTTGCCGGTGCCCTTGTCCTTGGCCGAGACGTTGACGATGCCGTTGGCGTCGATGTCGAAGGTGACCTCGACCTGCGGCACGCCGCGCGGCGCCGGCGGAATGCCGACCAGATCGAACTGGCCGAGGATTTTGTTGTCCGCCGCCATTTCGCGCTCGCCCTGGAACACGCGGATCGTCACCGCGGTCTGCCCGTCTTCGGCGGTGGAGAACACCTGGCTCTTCTTGGTCGGGATCGTGGTGTTGCGATCGATCAACCGCGTGAATACGCCGCCCAGCGTTTCGATGCCGAGCGACAGCGGCGTGACGTCGAGCAACAGCACGTCCTTGACATCGCCTTGCAGCACGCCGGCCTGAATCGCGGCGCCGACCGCGACGACCTCATCGGGATTGACGCCCTTGTGCGGCTCCTTGCCGAACAGTTGCTTGACGACTTCCTGCACCTTGGGCATGCGGGTCATGCCGCCGACCAGAACGACCTCGTTGATCTCGGCTGCCGACAGACCGGCATCCTTCAGCGCCTGCTTGCAGGGCTCGATCGTCTTCTGCACGAGGTCATCGACCAGCGCCTCGAACTTGGCGCGGGTGAGCTTCATGGTCAGATGCTTCGGACCGGAGGCGTCCGCCGTGATGAACGGCAGATTGATCTCGGTCTGCGTCGTGGACGACAGCTCGATCTTGGCCTTCTCGGCGGACTCCTTGAGCCGCTGCAGCGCCAGCTTGTCGCGGCGCAGATCAATGCCCTGCTCCTTCTGGAATTCGTCAGCGAGATAGTTGACGAGCCGCATGTCGAAATCTTCACCGCCGAGGAAGGTGTCGCCGTTGGTCGACTTCACCTCGAACACGCCGTCGCCGATTTCGAGAATGGAAATATCGAACGTGCCGCCGCCGAGGTCATAGACCGCGATGGTGCCGGTCTTGCTCTTGTCGAGCCCGTAAGCGAGCGCGGCTGCCGTCGGCTCGTTGATGATGCGCAGGACTTCCAGACCGGCGATCTTGCCGGCGTCCTTGGTCGCCTGGCGCTGGGCGTCGTTGAAGTATGCCGGAACGGTGATGACCGCCTGCTCGACCTTGCTGCCGAGATAAGCCTCCGCGGTTTCTTTCATCTTCTGCAGGATGAAGGCGGAAATCTGCGACGGCGAATAGCTCTTGCCTTCGGCCTCGACCCAGGCGTCGCCGTTGGAGGCGCGGACGATCTTGTAGGGGACAAGCTTCTTGTCCTTCTCCACCATCGGATCGTCATAGCGCCGGCCGATGAGCCGCTTGACGGCAAAAATGGTGCGCTCCGGATTGGTGACCGCCTGGCGCTTGGCCGGCTGGCCTACCAGCCGCTCGCCCTCATCCGTAAAAGCGACGATGGACGGCGTGGTGCGCATTCCCTCCGCGTTCTCGATGACCTTGGGCGTCTTGCCTTCCATCACCGCGACGCAGGAATTCGTGGTTCCTAAATCAATGCCAATGACCTTGGCCATGGTGTTAACCCTCTCTTTAGCGGCAGGTCGGGCAGGCCCTAAAGGCACCCTTGGTCCGACCCCCTTTTAGTCGCCTGGCCCATTTCCAGGCGGCATCCTTGGGTCATATAGGAGAGCATGATCGGCCCGCAAGACAGCTTCATTCAAGCGAGCGCGCAATGACCGCGGGAAACGCGGACGACGAATTGAGCGAGCAGATGAAACCGCCGACACGGCTTGCCGGGTTGCGCATCTGTCCCGGATATCTCGACCGGGACGAACAAGCGGATTTGCTCGCCGCAGTGGACCGTGTGTTCGCGTCGGCACCGCCGTACACGCCGCGGATGCCGAGGTCGGGACGGCCATTTACAGTGCGCATGTCGAACTGCGGGCCGCTTGGCTGGGTGTCGGACGAACGCGGCTACCGGTATCAGCCGACGCATCCCGAAACCGGCCGGCCCTGGCCGTCGATGCCGGCAGTGCTCGTCAGAATATGGGATGAGCTCGGCCAATACCCCGAGCCGCCGGAAGCCTGCCTCATCAACTGCTACGGTCCGACCGCGAAAATGGGTCTGCACCAGGATCGGGACGAGGCCGACTTTGACGCGCCGGTGATCTCGATTTCGCTCGGCGACTCCTGCCTGTTTCGCGTCGGCGGCTTAAAGCGCAGCGGACCTACCCGCGCCTTCCGCCTCCGCTCAGGCGATGCGCTCGTTCTCGGCGGCGCTTCCCGGCTTGCCTTCCACGGCGTCGACCGGATCTACCCGGGAACATCGAGCTTGCTCCCGCAGGGCGGACGGATCAATCTAACCTTGCGCCGGGTGACGCGCGTCGCGCCCGACAGCTCCAGTTTCAGCCCTCAAGAGGCTTCGGTATGATCAGCCATGCCACCTACGGCTCTATCCGCGCTTTTTGTTTTGCTGCAGCGCTGGCGGCTATCGTCTCGGCAACGCCCGCCTCGGCGGCCGACGCGGTTTTTCCACCCGGTTCACGGATCGGACTGGTACCGCCACCGGGCATGGTGCCGAGCGATGCGTTCGACGGCTTTGCCGATCCCGCCAAGGATGCCGCGATCCTGATCACTATCCTGCCGGCCGCGGCTTATGCCCAGTTCCAGAAAACGATGGATGCCGAGGTCCTAAAGAAACAGGGCGTCAACCTGGAAAAACGCGAACCGATCAAACTCGATATCGGCAATGGCTTTCTCTTCACCGGCCGCCAGGTGTCCGATAAGACGCGTTACCGCAAGTGGTTGCTGGTCGCCGCGACCGACGATCTCACCGCGCTCGTCACTGTCCAGGTCCCGCTGGACGACACCGCCTATTCGGATCGCGTCGTCCGCGCAGCTCTCACGACGTTATCGGTACGTCCGAAGGTGCCGGAGGCTGAAGAACTCAGTCTTTTGCCATTTTCGGTCGCCGACCTCGCGGGCTTCCACGTTGCCGGCGTGCTGCGCGGACGCATGCTGTTGTTGAGCGATGCGCCCGGCGCCAGTCCCGAGGATGCCGCCAGGGGCGCGCTGCAAGTTGGCGGTCCCGACGCACGTTTGCTCATTGCCGCCTTGCCGGGCGGCCCCATCGAGCCCAGCGACCACGCGAATTTTGCGCGGCTGTCTTTCAACGAAATCGGCGGCATCAGAGATGTCCGCGTGACGATGTCCGAGCCGCTGCGGATCGGCGGTCAGTCGGGATACCAGACCATGGCGGAAGCCAAGGACGCGCGCAGCGGCGCCGACATCATGGTGGTGCAGTGGCTGCGCTTCGGCGGCGGCGGATTCATGCAGATGATCGGCGTCGGGCGCGCCGGGTCATGGACCAGCACCCTGTCCCGGCTGCGAACGGTTCGCGATAGCGTCGAGCTGAAGTGAAATTTCAAGCGGTCGGCTGCGGCAATACTTAGAAACTCTCCGAACCAGTCCCGGCGTTGTCGTTGGCCGACCTGGGTTTAGGCGCAGTCCTTGGTCCGCCTTTAGACACACCCACCATGGCCGGCCGCAGTACGCGTTCGCCGATCATGTAGCCGGGCTGCACCACCTCGACGATGCTGCCCGCCGGCACCGACACGTCGGGCACCTCGTACATCGCCTGATGGACATTCGGGTCGAATTTCTCACCCTTCGGAGTGAATTGGCGCACGCCGCTCTTCTCCAAGGCTTTCAACAGCTCGCGCTCGGTCAGTTCGACGCCGTCGATCAGCGATTTCACGCCGGCCTCGGCACTGGCGCGCAGCGCGGGAGACACCGCATCGAGCGCGCGGCGCATGTTGTCGGCAACGGCGAGCATGTCGCGCGCAAATGACGTGACGCCGTAAAGCCGGGCATCGGTGACTTCGCGAGCGGTCCGCTTGCGCAGGTTTTCCATCTCGGCAAGCGTCCGCAGGAGCCTGTCCTTAAGGTCGGCGGCGAGCGCGGCCGCATCGGCCTCGGGAACCGCAGCAGACGCCGGCGAACCGACCTCCTCCTGCGGCATGCCCGCTGCGTCCTCAGTGCGCGCGGTCTGTTCCGTCATATCGATACCCATCCGTTGCTGCCCCGGCATATCAGGGCTCGATCGGCAAAAATCAAGCGTGCCGGCCGGGCAGTCCGGCGCTGGCGTTAACCGGATCAACCCCCGAGCATCTTGCTCACGACCTTGGCGGTGTAGTCCACCATCGGGATGATGCGGGCGTAGTTCAGCCTGGTCGGCCCGATGACGCCGAGGACGCCGACAATTTGACCCGAAGCATCATGGTACGGCGCGACAATCGTTGAAGAGCCCGACAGCGAGAACAATTTGTTCTCAGAGCCGATAAAAATCCGGACGCCGTCGCCCTGTTCCGCGCGACCGAGCAGATCGACCACCCCACGCCGGGTCTCGAGATCATCGAACAACAGGCGTACCCGTTCCAGATCGGCCAGCGCCTTGAGGTCTTCGAGCAGATGGGCCTGGCCGCGCACGATCAGCCTGCGTTCGTCGCGTTCGCCGCCCGACCAGCTGGCGAGGCCGGCGGCAATGATCTTCTTGGTCAGTTCATCGAGTTCGGCCTGACCCTCTGTTAGCCGCTGTTCGATCTCGGCGCGGACTTCGGCCAGGGTGTGGCCCCGAATGCGCGCGTTGAGGAAATTGGCGGCCTCGACGAGTGCCGAGGTCGGCAAGCCGACCGGGATATTAAGGACGCGATTTTCAACCTGACCGTCCTCGGCGACCAGAACCACGAGCGCGCGCTCGGGCTCGAGCCGGACGAACTCGATATGCTTGAGCCGCTGGTTCTGCTTGGCCGTGAGCACCACGCCGGCGGCACGGCTCAGGCCCGAAAGCAGACCGGAGGCTTCGGTCAGCACGGTTTCCAGCGATTTCGACTGGCCACTGCCGGCGACTTGCGACTCGATCGCCTTGCGGTCGTTTTCGGTGAGATCACCGATCTGCATCAACGCATCGACAAAAAATCGCAGGCCGATTTCGGTCGGCAGCCGGCCGGCGGAGGTGTGGGGTGCGTAGACGAGACCAAGCTGTTCGAGGTCGGACATGACGTTGCGCACCGAGGCCGGTGACAACGTCATCGGCAGGATGCGCGATAGATTACGCGAGCCGACCGGTTCGCCGGTCGCCAGATAGCTCTCGACGATCTGGCGGAAGATCTCGCGCGAACGTTCATTCAGCTGAGCAAGGCTCAACTGGCTGGTTGCAAGCGGCAGATCGTGGCTGGCCAAGGCTAACTCCGGACGCTGGCGTAGGTCTTGGTTTGGATACTTGTTTGCGAGACTTGTCCACTTGCACCAGTTGTTTCAAGCCAAACCTATCGGCAAGATAACGACCAAGGCAATCGAGCCTGGAAAGCAACCATAAAACACTCCGGAAAGAACGCTTTCGCGCATATGCCGCGCCCCAAATAGAGCATTGCCACCTATCGCGAAGGCCGCCGAGCCGTGCGCCGCGCGGTTACCTCGGCCGTTCGTGGCCTGCGCGTCTCTTCGCCGATTTGCCCAGGTTTCAAACGGGCCAATTGCGACAGGTCGCCGACGACTTGCCTCAAAGTGTCCTGGTCAAGTTTGTTCGACGACAACGCGAAGCCGAGATAGCACCAGTTGATCATACGTGCGCGTGTTCCAGCTATGCCTGGCGGGATGCCGGCGTCGGTCAACAGTTTCCGCAAATAGCGGACCCGCTCCGCATCCACGGCTTCGACCGCGGCTCTGGCCCGCCCGTCGGCCGTAGCCCCGGCCCGCACCGCGCGTTCAATCCCGGTGTCGCGGGCAAATGCGCGAGAGGCCAACGCTTCCAGGCGACCCTCTGAGGTCGCCTCGAGCTGATCAATGATGTTTTCCAACGCGATCTTGCGCCAGCGCCGCAGGATGGCCGCGTGGAATGCCGATACATCGGCGAAGTGCCAGTAGAAGCTGCCGCGGGAAATGCCGAGCCGATTGGCGAGCGTGTCCGCCTTGAGTACGGAAAATCCGGATTTAGCCAGCGCCTTGAGCCCCGCGTTCACCCACTCTGCCGGTCCCAGTCGTTGGTCTGCCATTTCCATACACTACTGTATTGACGTTCAGGAAGCGGGATGATATCCGTTCCATACACTACTGTATGGAGTCAGGCAATGCGCGATCTCGCCGTGCAGCTGGCTGGAATTCTGGCTGTGGTCGCAGCCGTCGTGCACGGAGTGCTGGGCGAGACCAAAGTTTTTGCTCGCGCCCGGATCGAGCCGGAGTGGGTCCGGCGGCTCATCCGGCTGGTGTGGCTATGGGGCACGATCGCGTGCGTCAGTCTCGCGATACTCCTCATTGCCGCGCCCAGGCTCGGTTCTGATGCCGCACGCAACTGGATCATCGCAACCAGCATCGTCACGTTTGGCTTTGGCGCAATTGGCAACGCCTGGGTGACGCGTGGACGGCATTTTGGCTGGGTTTTGCTGATCGCCGTGGTCGGTCTCGCCGCCGTCGGGCTCTAAGCCGTTCACGCGTGCCGAGCCCTGCCCTTGTCGGTTTTACCTCCCGCCCCTAAAACACTGGGCCAACAACGCCGGCGCGGCACCGCCGCCACCGGCAGGGAGGCTAAAGCATGCGGCCGAGCCGCCGACAACCCGACGAATTGCGGCCCGTGTCACTTGAGCGCGGCGTGGTGAAATATGCCGAAGGTTCGTGTTTCGTCAGATTCGGCGATACCCATGTTCTGGTCACCGCGACACTCGAGGATCGCCTGCCGCCGTGGCTCAAGGGCCAGGCCCGCGGCTGGATCACCGCCGAATACGGCATGCTGCCGCGTGCAACACTGGAACGAACCCGCCGGGAGGCGTCAGCGGGCAAACAAAATGGCCGCACCGTCGAAATCCAGCGGCTGATCGGCCGAAGCCTGCGCTCGGTCGTCGATCTGAAAGCGCTCGGCGAGCGTCAGATCACGATCGATTGCGACGTCATCCAGGCCGATGGCGGCACCCGCACTGCTTCGATCACCGGCGCCTGGATCGCGCTTTACGATTGCCTCGCCTGGATGAAGACGCGGCAGATGCTCGAGCAGGAGGTTTTGCGCGACCACATCGCCGCAATCTCGTGTGGCGTCTGCGGCGGCGTGGCCGTGCTCGACCTCGATTACGCCGAAGACTCGAAAGCCGAAACCGACGCCAATTTCGTCCTCACCGGCTCGGGCAACATCGTCGAGGTGCAGGCCACCGCCGAGAAAGTGCCGTTCTCGGAGGAGCAGCTCACCACGCTGCTCGCGCTGGCGCGAAAAGGCGTCACCAAGCTCATCGATCTGCAGAAGATGGCGGTGATGTAGACGGACGACAGAGGACTGACGACAGACGACAGATGATTGACCATCCAGCGCAAAAACTTCACCGGATCATCTGTCATCCGTCGTCCGTTGTCCGTCGTCTGGTCATCGCCACGCATAACCCGGGTAAGCTGAAAGAAATGCGCGAACTGCTGGCGCCGTATCAGATCGAGGCCATATCGGCAGCACAGATGGACCTTGGCGAACCCGAAGAAACCGGAACGACGTTTCGCGCCAACGCGCGGATCAAGGCGCAGGCCGCGGCAAGCGCATCGGGCTTGCCGGCTTTTGCCGACGATTCCGGACTCGCCGTCGATACGCTCGGCGGCGAACCGGGCATTCATTCCGCGCGCTGGGCGGGTCCCGACCGCAATTTTGGTTTTGCGATGCAGACGATCGAAAACCAGCTCCGCGACCGCGGCGCGATGACGCCGGAGCGGCGCCAGGCGCATTTCGTCTCCGCGCTGTGCATCGCGTGGCCGGATGGTCATGTCGAGGAATTCGAGGGACGTATCGACGGCACACTGGTTTGGCCGCCGCGCGGCGACCAGGGCTTTGGTTACGATCCGTTGTTCCTGCCGGATGGTTACACGCGCACCTTCGGCGAAATGAGCGGCGAGGAGAAGCACGGCCTGCCGCCGCGCGGAACCGGCTTGTCGCATCGCGCCCGCGCCTTCCTCAAACTTGCGGAGGCGTGCCTTCCTTTTCCTTCCCGGCTTGCGGGGGAGGACGGCACGCAAAGCGTGCCGCGAGGAGGCAAGTCGTGAGCGCCGCGCAAGCCAACCCCCTCCCCGGCCCTCCTCCGCAAGCGGGAGAGGAAGAACAAACATTCGGCGTCTATATCCACTGGCCGTTCTGTCTGTCGAAATGCCCTTATTGCGATTTCAACAGCCACGTCCGCCACGCCGCCATCGACGAGGAGCGCTTTGCCCGCGCCTTCGCAGCGGAGATCGCGGCGACGGCGGAGCGCGTGACCGGCCGTACCGTTTCCACGATCTTCTTGGCGGCGGCACGCCGTCGCTGATGCAGCCCGCGACGATCGCCGCGGTGCTCGATGCGGTCGCACAGCACTGGCATGTCGCGCCTGATGCTGAAATCACGCTCGAAGCCAATCCGACCAGCGTCGAAGCCGCGCGTTTTCGCGGCTATCGCTCAGCCGGCGTCAACCGCGTGTCGCTTGGCGTCCAGGCGCTCGACGATCAGGCGCTTGGCGCGCTCGGGCGCCTGCATTCGGCGCGCGAGGCGCTGGATGCGGTGGCGGTCGCGCGCAGCGTCTTCGAACGCTATTCGTTCGATCTGATTTACGCGCGGCCGCAGCAGACCCCGCAGCAGTGGACGAAGGAGCTAACCCGGGCGCTGGCCGAAGCCGCCGAGCATCTTTCCCTTTATCAGCTGACCATCGAAGCGGAGACGCCGTTCGCTACGCTTCATGCCGCGGGCAAGCTGATCACTCCAAACGATGACACCGCCCGCGCGCTCTACGACGCCACGCAGGACGTTTGCGCCGCGCACGGTATGCCAGCTTACGAAATTTCCAATCACGCGCGGCCCGGCAGCGAGTGCCGGCACAATCTGGTTTACTGGCGCGCCCAGGAATACGCCGGCATTGGGCCTGGCGCGCATGGTCGGCTGGACGTCAACGGCTCGCGGCTCGCGACCGCGACGGAAAAGCGCCCCGAAGCGTGGCTGCAGCGCGTCGAGCGCGACGGGCACGGCCTCATCACCGATGACATTCTGACGCGCGAAGAAATGGCCGACGAGTTTCTGCTGATGGGGCTGCGGCTCGCCGAGGGCATCGATCCGGCGCGGTACGCCGAACTGATGAACCGCCCGCTCGATCCGGCGCGCATCGCAGCGCTGCGCGAGCACGGTCTGGTCGAGACGACCGACCAAGGCCGGCTTCGCGTCAGCATGCCGGGCTTCCCGATACTCGATGCGGTGGTAGCCGATCTGGCGGCGTGAAGCTGCCTAGATTCCCGAGCCGGTGAAGCTGCGCGGCGCGGGAGAGATGATCTGGCCGCCTGACGGCGTGACGCGCAGCACCGCCAGCCCGCGCTCGTTGGTGCCGTTGGTGCGAAATCTGAACAGCCCGTTGATGCCGGAAAAGCCGGACGGGTTGGTCAGAACCTCGGGCGAGAACCGCCGTGCGCCCTGCGTCTTCACCAGCGCCGCAATCAGCGCGATCGCATCGTAAGCCAGCGTCGCGGTGCGCTGCGGCTCCTGCTTGAAGCGGGCGCGATAGCGCGCGGTGAAATTCCGGTAGCCGGCGGGATCCGGCGCGACGTACCACGCGCCGTCGAGAATGGTGGCTGAAGAGATCCGCGAATCGTCTTCCCACAAGCCGCTGCCGAGGAGCTGCGCCTTTTTGGTGTTGACGCCGTCGGTAACCAGCCCCTGGGCGACGTCAGGCACGGCATCGCCGCCGTCGGGAATGAAAATGGCATCGGCATGCACCGCGGCCTGAGCGACAGTCTTGATCGGCGCCGCCATCGCCACCTTGTCGTGCGGATAACGTTCGAGCCCGATGATCTTGCCGCCGTGACGCGCCACATCCTGTTTGAAGGAAGCTTCAACGACGGTGCCATAGGCATTGGCGGGGATCAGCGCCGCGAACGAGCGTTTGCCGACCGACGCTGCGTATTGCACGATGCGCTGCACATCGGATTCAGGCAGAAAGCTTAACAGATAAACCCCCTGGGTCGCGACGCTGGTATCGGTCGAGAAAGCGATGACCGGGATGTTGCGCGCGCGCGCCACCTGCCCGACGATGCCGACCGACTGCGCGAACAGCGGCCCGACAATGATCTCGGCACCTTCGTTGAGCGCCTGCTCGACGGCCGCCCGCGCGCCCTCAGGCGTGCCGGCGTCGTCCTTCATCAGCAGCTGGATATTGGCGTTGGCATTGAATTCCGTGAACGCCATTTCCGCCGCGTTGCGCATCGCCTGACCGGCAATGCCGGCATTGCCCGGGGCCGACAGCGGCAGAATGACGGCAACCTTGACTTGACCGGTCCCGAGCGTTGCCTCGGGCACCGCCGCCGTACCCGGCGACGATGACAGCGGCGGAAACGAAGAGAAGTAGTTTGAATTGCCGCTGGTACAGCCCGCCAAAACGGCGCTCGCCGCAGCCCAAAGACCACCCAGCGCGCGGCGCCGTGTGGGCATGACGGCCGACCCCCTCACCGGCGAGTCCGCGGACAATCGGTTCTCCTCCCCAGCGGCCAAACGGTTCCGGTAATAAGGTAGCTCCAATCTGTCATTCTGGCGGCCAATGGTTAACCAAATGAAAATAATGAGGAATCCGGCGCGGCATGACGACAGCGCAGGGCGGCGGTAGGCTGCGGCAATGAACCAACCGTCCGGCCGCGAGACCTCCCGGCGTTACACCATCAGCGGCCATTCGTTCAATGCAGACCGGGTCGCACCCGGATTGCATATCGTCGCAACCCCGATCGGGAACCTCGGCGACATCACCTTGCGCGCGCTGGCGACGCTTGCGAGCGCCGATCTGATCGCGTGCGAGGATACGAGAGTTACGCGAAAGCTGCTCGATCGCTACGGCATCGCCACGCCGCTGACCCCCTATCATGACCACAATGCGACGGCGGCGCGGCCCAAATTGCTGCGGCAGCTCGCCGACGGAGCGGCAATCGCGCTGGTGTCGGATGCGGGCACGCCGCTCGTGTCCGATCCGGGTTTCAAACTGGTCCGCGCCGCTCAGGAAGCGGGATATGCCGTGACGGCGCTTCCCGGAGCCTCGGCGCCGCTCGCGGCGTTGGCCAGCGCCGGTTTGCCGACCGATCAGTTCTTTTTTGGCGGCTTCCTGCCGCCCAAACAGACCGCGCGCCGAGCGCGCATTGCCGAATTGGCCCGTGTCCCGGCGACCTTGTTGTTGTTCGAAACCGGACCGCGCATCGCGGCAACCTTCGCTGATCTCGCCGCCGCGCTCGGGCCGCGCGAGGCGGCACTGTGCCGCGAACTCACCAAATTGCACGAGGAAGTTCGTCGCGGCGATCTCGTTGCCCTGGCAAAGAGCCTGGCGGAGGCCGGCGAACCGCGCGGTGAAATCGTTCTGGTCATCGCCCCGCCAACCGCGCTGGAGCGGCCGAGCGCCGGCGATGCCGATGCGCTGCTGCGGCAGGCCCTCGCGCGGGTCTCGCTGAAGGATGCCGTAGCTGAAGTCGCGCTTGCCACCGGGCTTTCCCGCCGCGACCTCTACCAGCGCGCGCTCGCGCTTGCGAAGGAGCAGGATCATCGCCCGCCGCGCTAAGCCGCTTCCGCGGACCGGAGCAAGCCCACGCCGCGAGCGCGTCGCGGCGTTCCGGCTTGGGCTCTCTGCCGAAAGCCGGGCCGCCATGCTGCTGATCGCCAAGGGCTACCGGATCGCAGCCCGGCGCTGGAAAACCCCGTTCGGCGAGATCGACATTGTCGCCCGCGGCCGCCGCACCCTGATTTTCGTCGAGGTCAAGGCCCGCGCGAACGCCGAGGATGCGGCGGAAGCCGTGACCGAACGGACGCGACGCCGGATCGTTGCCGCAGCCGAGCTGTGGCTCGCGCATCATCCGGGCGACGCGCAACGCGACATCCGCTTCGACGTCATGCTGGTAGCGCCCGGCCGGATGCCGCAGCATGTTGCCAACGCCTTCGATGCCAGCCGCTGAATGTCCGCCGCGGCGTTTATCGCCGTAGCAGCCGCCGCGAAAATTGCGTAGACGTTGGCGCCTCGTCCTTCAAAGCGATCACGCCATGCCGCTGAACGTCGCCGTACAGATGGACCCGATCGAGCGGATCAATGTCCGCGGCGATTCGACGTTCGCGCTGCTCTTGGAAGCGCAGCGGCGCGGCCATGCGCTCTCTTATTACACGCCCGACCGGCTGGCGCTGCGCGACCGCAAACTGACCGCCTCGGTGCGGCCGCTGCAGGTTCGCGATCAGGTCGGCGACCATTTCACGCTCGGCGAGCCGCGGCTCGTCGATCTTTCGTCAATGGACGTGGTGCTGCTGCGCCAGGATCCGCCGTTCGACCTCGCCTACATTTCGACGACGCACATGCTTGAGCGCATTCATCCGCGAACGCTCGTCGTCAACGATCCCGCCCATGTCCGCAACGCCCCGGAAAAAGTGTTTGTCACCGAATTTCCCGAGCTGATGCCGCCGACGCTGATCACCCGCGACCTGGAAGCGATCAAGGCGTTCCGCGCCGAGCAGGGCGACATCGTCATGAAGCCGCTTTACGGCAAAGGCGGCGAGGCGGTGTTTCGTTTGGCGCGCGAAGATCTCAACTTCGGTTCGCTCTATGACCTGTTCGCCACGATGTTCCGCGAACCGTGGGTGGTGCAAAAATTCCTGCCCGCGGTGAAGGACGGCGACAAGCGCATCATTCTGGTCGACGGCGAATTCGCCGGCGCCGTCAATCGCGTGCCGGCGCCGGACGACCTGCGCTCTAACATGGTGCGCGGCGGCGTGCCGAAGGCGACCGATCTGAGCGCCCGCGAGCAGGAAATCTGCGCGCGGCTTGGGCCGGCGCTGCGCGAGCGCGGCCTGCTCTTCGTCGGCATCGACGTGATCGACGGCTTCCTCACCGAGATCAACGTCACCTCCCCGACCGGCATTCGTGCGGTGAAAAATCTCGGCGGCCCCGACATCGCGGCGCTGATCTGGGACAAGATCGAAGCGAAGCGGAAGTAGCTATCCTTCGCTCTCGATCTTCTCCCGCGCGGCGCTGGCAAGAAAAGCGGAGCGGGTCAATCCGCGGCGCTCCGCGGCTGCGTCGATCGCCTCCAGCAACCCTGCATCAAGCGAAAGATTGGCTTTGACGGGGCGGCCGGCATCGAGGACGAGCGGCACGTAGGCGAGAATTCCGCCGTTGGCGAGAGCCGCGGCGACGTCCGGATCGCCACGCAATTTCTCCGCTGAACGAGGTTTTGGGATTTCCTCGCCTTCGGCGCGGGCGTCTTCGACCCACAGCGTCACGGCGTCGACCGCATTGCGCAACGCCGCATCCACGGTTCTGCCGCCGGAGGTGCAGCCCGGCAGATCGGGAATGACGACGCCGAATGCGCCGGGCTTTCCGTCAACAATAGCGACATAGCGGGCCATCAAGACTTCCCTATTGCCAACCGGCTTGACGTGCGATCGCGCGAGCCACGCCTGGCGAAAGTTCTCTGTGACGCGGAACGACAATGCGGCCGGGCTTGCTCGGGTGCTTGTAGACGTCGTGGCCGCCGCCACGGCGTTCAAGCCAACCGTCCCGCTTGAGCCTCGCCACCACTTTCGTCCGGTTGGTCTCGGCCTTGGTCACGGCCACCGTGCCTAATGCGTAAATATTGGCGCATCGGCGGCTCACACGCAAGCCGTGCGTGCGAGTGGCGGCCCCGATTATCGCGGCGCTGATCTGGGACAAGATCGAAAAACAACGCGCCAGCCGCTAACGTCGCGGGTCCGCCGCGGGCTTAGCCTCATTTTTCAAGCGTGCGAGGGCCGCGCGGATCGGCGCAAACGGTCCGTATTTGTGCTGCCGCGCGCTGAAGCCGTCGAGATATGGGCCGTACGGCGTGTCGACCGGCTTCAATGCGAGATCGGGAAAATCCTTCTCAAGTCCCGGTTTGATCGGCCGCGGCTGCGACACCACGAAAGCCGCAACGTCCCACGCATCGGCCGTTGAGAGCACCGGATTCAAATAATCCGCGCCTTCCGGCATGTTGGAGTGGACGAAGTTTGCCGCGGTGATGAGCCGGTTCATGCCGGCGCCATTATTGAATGAGTCCGAACCCCACAATGGCGGCACCACATAGCCGAGATCGGTCGTCGGCAGGCTGCGGCGGATACCCGATCCATCGGTGTTGTGGCAGCCCTGGCATTTCGCGACGTAGACCGCGCGGCCGCGCACCGGATCTGCGGCGCGACGAAGCTCGGGGATGTTCCCGGCGCCGAGCCCCGGGATGCGCTGATCGGGCGGCACGCCGGTCGACAGGAATTTGATGTAGGCAACGAAGGCTTGCAGCTCCGGTGCATCGGCCGGCAGAGCGCGGCCGTTCATGCTGCGGGTCATGCAGGAATTGACCCGATCTTCGATGGTGATCTCGGCGCCCGCCCGCGCGCTGTATTTCGGGAAGTCGCCGTAAAGGCCGAACACCGGCAGGCCGAATCTCTTTGTTCCCGCCTCAACGTGGCAATCGTTGCAGGCGAGATTGTTGCCGGCGTAGCGCTTTGCCGGATCGCTGACCTCGGGCCCGATATGGGCGTAAGTTGCGGTGACGAGATCGCGGCCGCGCCGCACCAGGCGGCCATAATCGCTGTCGGGCAGCGCGCCGATCTCGGGCACGGTCCAGATCGTGCCGCCGGGCGCCGCCGCGGTCTGGGCGTGACAGTGCCCTGACAGCAGCGCCAGCACGGCGACGGCTATAAGCGGCGGCGCCGCGCGGCCGATTTGCCTGACCAGGCCTCTCATGAGTGCGTCAGCGCGCCAACGGCATGCACCAATCATCGAAGCGCTTTAGGCCGGGATTCGATCAGCGATCTGATCCGCTCGGCATCCGCAGGCGTCGCCGGATTGTAGATCACCATGCCGAGATCGGGCCGGCCGTCGACGGCAAAGGCCGAATATTCCAGACCGATCAAGCCGGCTTGCCGATGGCGGAGATGCTTGGTGCCCTCGCCATAGGTGCGCACCTCGTTGTCGCGCCACATCGCGGCGAATTCGGCACTCTCGCGGGAGAGCTCATCGACCAAATCCCTGACACGCTCCGCCGCACCGGCTCGGGCGGCCTCCGCCCGGAACGCCGCCACGACGAAGCGCGCGGCAGCTTCCCAGTCAGGCTGCGCCGCGCGAACTTCGGGATTGCAGAAGATGAGGCGCAGGACGTTGCGCTCCTGGGGCGCGAATTTTCCATAGTCGGCCAGCACCACCGCCGCGGCGCGGTTCCACGCGACGATGTCCCATGTCGAGGTCTTCACGATGGCGGGGCTGAGCTCCAGCGCGTCGAGCACACGTTGCAGCCGCGGCGTAACGCCCTCGACCGCGTGGTAACGGATTTCGGGCGGCCGGCCGAGTGCAATGAGGAACAGGTGCTCGCGCTCGACGTCCGTCAGCATCAGCGCGCGAGCGAGGCGATTAAGCACGTCGGCCGAAGGTGCGCCGCCGCGCCCCTGCTCAAGCCAGGTGTACCAGGTGGCACTGACGTTGGCGCGCTGCGCTACTTCTTCGCGCCGCAGTCCCGCAGTTCGTCGGCGCGTCGTCGAAAAGCCGAACGCCGCCGGATCGATTTTGGCGCGGCGATCCTTCAGGTAATTGCCAAGCCGGTTGTCGTTGCTGGCGAGGAGACCCATCCCGTTAGCTTTTATACCCCTATAACATCACTACTTTACCTGGATAACTCAAGACGCCAATTCGTCTCCGTGTCAAATCGGAGGAATTCTTCATGCGTGCCTTCGTTACCGGCGCGACTGGATTTGTTGGCTCGGCTATTGTCCAGGAATTGATTGCCGCGGGCCATGAAGTGCTCGGTCTTGCGCGTTCGGATGCGGCCGCCAAAGCGCTTACCGCCGCCGGCGCGAAAGTGCATCGCGGTGATGTTACGGACGCTGAAAGTTTGCAGGCAGGCGCCGCTACCGCGGACGGAGTGATCCACACCGCCTTCAACCATGACTTCTCGAAATTCAAGGAGAACTGCGAGGCCGATCGACGCGCTATCGAGGCACTCGGTTCTGCGCTCGTTGGCTCGGACCGGCCATTCATTGTTACGTCCGGAACCGGACTTGTTGCTCCGGCGCCCGGCCGCCCGGCCTGTGAGAGCGACGAGCCCTCCAACGCCATTCCGCGCGTCGCGTCGGAGGAGGCTGCAATGGCAGTAGCGGCGCGCGGTGTGCGCGTGTCGGTGGTTCGGCTTCCGCCATCAGTGCACGGCGACGGCGATCACGGCTTCGTCCCGATGCTCATCGGCTTCGCGCGCGAGAAGGGCGCGTCGGCCTATGTGGGCGAAGGGCTCAACCGCTGGGCTTCGGTCTATCGGCTCGACGCCGCTCATCTCTACCGTCTCGTGCTTGAGAAGAATGCCGCCGGAGCCCGCTATCACGCCGTCGCCGATGAGGGTGTACCGTTCAAAGACATTGCCGGCGTCATCGGCCGCCGCCTCAATGTGCCGGTCGTCAGCATGAGCCGGGAAGAAGCAACACAGCACTTCGGCTGGTTCGCGCACTTTGCCGCGCTCAACGGGCCCGCCTCAAGCGAGCGCACGCGAGCATTGCTGCGCTGGCAGCCGAAAGGGCCCAGGCTCATTCCCGATCTCGACCGGCCGCGATATTTCGAAATCTGAAAAGAGCGGCGCCGGCGCTTTTGCCTTACCAGGCCGGCCGCCGGCATCGGCTGCTTGGAAGCCGCCGGCGGCTTGGTGCAGATTTCAGCCGCGCGCCGGTTGCGGCACAGCCGCGCCGATCGCCGTCGACGATGGTCTGGCGATGGTCAGCACGAGCCCCGCGGCGATGAGGCACATCGCGCCGGCGACAAAGAATGCCGGCAGGTAGCTCGCAAATTCCGTCCGCGAAAAGCCGGCGCCGTAGGCCGCGGTCGCGGCGCCAAGCTGGTGGCCGGCGAAAACCCAGCCGAAAATCATCCCGGGGCGTTCGCGGCCGAAACGATCGGCGGTCAGCTTGACCGTGGGCGGCACCGTCGCAATCCAGTCGAGCCCGTATAACACGGCAAACAGCGAAAGCCCGTAGAACGAAAAATCGGTGAACGGCAGAAACAGCAGCGACAGCCCGCGCAGCCCGTAATACCAAAACAACAGCCAGCGATTGTCGAAGCGGTCGGACAGCCAGCCGGAGCCGATGGTGCCGATGAAATCGAACACGCCCATCATGGCAAGTACGCTCGCTGCGGTCAGGGCGGTCAGCCCGTAATCGCCGCACAACGTGATGAAGTGGGTCTGGATCAGCCCGTTGGTGCTCAAACCGCAAATAAAGAACGTGGCGAACAAGACCCAGAACAGCGGCACCCGCGCCGCATCCGCAAGCACCATGAGCGGAGACGACAGCAACGACAACAGGCCGGCGCCAACCGGAGGCGGCGGCGTTACGGCGGTCTCGCCATAGGCCGGCAGGTTCAGCTCGCTTGGCCGGTCGCGCATGAGCGCGAACGCGAGCGCGGCGGCAAGCGCCAGCAGACCGCAGACG
>VFSW01003271.1_pt1 | contig 24332 bp, 23 predicted proteins | sample 5358111 | NCBI WGS metagenome assembly VFSW01 (sample SAMN11554181, study PRJNA540505) | mine drainage metagenome | isolation source: sediment from site ElyBrook_90M | place: USA: Ely Copper Mine, Vershire, VT | collected 2017
TCATCTTTCTTCTTTTGTCGTTGCCGGAGAAAGCCGCGGCCGTTCCCCAATTTGCACGCCGATACAATCTAAAGTGCTCTGCCTGCCATACCATCGTTCCGGTCTTGAACGAGCAGGGCGAACTGTTCCAAAGGCTCGGTTATCACCTCCCTCCTGCTCTCCAGCCTAGCCATACTGTCTCTAAGCTCTCCGCACTTCCAGAGGGGGCCAACTGGAGCCTGACCAACAATGCTTCGCTAGCGGTAACAGACTTTAGCTACTCAGCGGAGCGGACTACTCAGGAAGGGCAGGCGGCCTCCTCAACTTCGGCCTTTCAAGTAGGTTCGTGGAATGCTTATTTCGCGGGCTGGATACCCGACACTAACTTTTTCTACCACGCGGAGTTGGACATCGTTACAGGAGGCTCCACGAACCCGGATCTGTCGAACGCCTGTATCGGATACGGCGGTGGTACCGCCAAGAACAGTTGGTACGTCGTCGGTGGCCGGGAGCACTTGCAGGTTGCTCAGGGAACCCGTGCAGTTCAGGTCTATAGTCTGCTACCCAATGCGCCATTGCTCTTTGAAAACTCGAGTCCGACAAACTTTGTCCTCGACCAGTCCCCAGTGGGCGTCAGTGCTGGTTATACATGGATTTCGGACAGTTACCGTCGCGTTTTTGCCGCTTCCGCAAAGATAACGAATGGCGATAACGCTGACGGAAGTGAGATCCTGACATCCTCCAATCGAAATTCCAAGGATGCATGGGTAGATCTTGATTTCTGGTACGCACCAGAGAGTGGCGTGACCTTCATTGACTATTACGGCAAGAAAGACAATCTCCAGACCGACCCTACGGGAAACCAATTCACCTTTCATCCCGTGATAAGGCGGCAAGGCATATTCGGAAATTACAAATTGCTCGCGAAGATCGATTTTCTCGGCGGCTGGCTGCACAGCCACGATGGCTGGGTGGCCCCGGACGGGTCTTCCGCCAAGTTCGTCGGCAACGACTTCTACGGAGCAGTGGATTATTACATCAAGCAGGGCTTTGCCGTCTCAGGCCGCTATGATTTTCTACATCAACAGATCACTGGCGTTAGCGGAGTAGGACCGCAATCCACTCACGATTGGACCATCGGAGTGAACAAGACCTTTACGCCCTCGGGGAATGTGATTGGCCGAATTGCATACAGCAATTTGTCTGGGCGGGATCCGGTTTCGGCGACGAAGAGCACCGACAAACTGGTTCAAGCTGACATATCGTTCAACTTTTGAGAAAAGAACAGACAATGAGAACAAACGACGCCCTTCGTGCACTCAGTGGTCTGCTCGTGCTGCTCATCGTGTGGTTAGTTGGGACAGGTGCGGTCCTAGCACAATTCGCGCAGAAACGTGACACGATAAAGATCGACCCATCCGGGTTTCCTGCCGACATCAAAAAGGGTTACCGATTATTTGGCATGAAATGTGCGCAGTGCCACGGTCTGGATACGAGCCTGCAGCCAGCCATGTCTGCCAGCCAGTGGCCGGTTGAAGTGAAGCGAATGCAGGCGATGGCAAGCGCACAATTCAATGACGCGCAAGCCAAAGCGATCATTGATTTTCTGCTCTATTATGAGGCGAATCGTAAGTCACCTAACAAGTCGGAAGATCAGGTTGGAGCTTCAGGAGCCGGTAGTGCTGGCGGTCAACTTTACGAAGCACAAGGTTGCGCCAGTTGCCATGCCCTCGGTGGCAAGGGAGGCACTTCGGGTCCATCCCTGACCGAGGTTGGCAAACGGCTCTCCAAGGAACAACTGACAGAGGTGATCCGGAGAGGCAAGTCTTCCATGCCCCCGCTTCCCGCTGGGACCACGGATGAACAGCTAAAGGACCTGGTCAATTTCCTGGCGGGCGACAACAGCCAGCCCCAAAAACAAACCGCAGTCCCGGAGACAAAACAAGAAACCCCGACCGGTCAAGAATCCAAGCCGACGGCTGTAGCCGCACCTTCAGGAATCGAATCGAAGCCCACGGCCGAAGCTGGAGCTTCAGCAGCCGGTGGTGCTGGCAGTCAACTGTACCAAACACAAGGGTGCGCCCATTGCCATGCCCTCGCTGGCAAGGGAGGTACTTCGGGTCCATCCTTGACCGATGTTGGCAAACGGCTCTCCAAGGAGCAACTGACAGAGGTGATCCGGAAAGGCAAGTCTTCCATGCCTCCGCTTCCCGCTTCGACGACCGATGAGCAGCTAAAAAACCTCGTTGATTTTTTGGCGGGCGACACTAACAAGGCGCAAAAGCAAACATCCGGCGCGGAGAAAACGCCGGAAGCTCCAACCGCCCAAGAATCGAAGCCGCCGGCTCAAGCCGCACCTTCAAGAACCGGATCCAAACCCGCGGCCGAAGCTGGAGCTTCAGGTACCGGTGGTGCCGGGCGTCTACTCTACGATAAACAAGGGTGCGCAAAGTGCCACGCCATCTCTGGAAAGGGAGGCACCTCTGGTCCATCCCTCACCGATGTTGGCAAACGTCTCTCCAAGGAACAACTGACAGAAGTGATACGGAAAGGCAAGTCTTCCATGCCTCCGCTTCCTGCGGGAACGACGGAGCAGCAGGTCAAAGACTTGGTTGATTTTCTCGTGGGCCCCACTAACCAGCCGCAGAAAGAAGGTGCCCGCACGCAGAAGGAGCCTGAAATCTCCACAGATCAAGAATCCCGTCGCTCGGGTCCGCCCTCTGTCGAAGAGGTCGAGAACCTGAGCGCTGATGCCACGGACCACGGAGCAATGCTGCTTTCCAGTACACTTTTGCTTCTGATCGCGGTCACCGCGATTCTGATCGGCGTGCTCGTGTTTCGCCCAGGTCTCACCGCCACCCAAGATGGAAAGATCCTGGCTTTTTTCGGAATGTTTCTCCTGCCTCTGATCTGCGCGGGTTTAGGCAGCACCTACCACATCGATCGCTCCAAGAGCACAAAGTTTTGCCTGTCCTGTCATGAGATGGAGCCATTCGGAAAGAGCCTGTTGGTGGATGACGCCACTCATCTGCCCGCCGCCCACTTTCAAAACCACCGTGTTCCCGCGGACCAAGCCTGTTTTACGTGTCATACGAACTACGCTATGTTTGGCGGCTTCCGCGAAAAGATACAGGGCCTAAGAGAAGTCTCTGAGCACTATCTTGGCAAGCCGCCGGCGCCTGAGGCGATTCGACTTTCCGAACCGTTTAACAATCGCGAATGTTTGCATTGCCATCTGGGTGCGCGCTCGTTTGAAGAAGGCGCGATGCACACGGCGAACCCGTACTTGCTTGCCGCGGTTAAGGGCAACCAAGTTTCATGCCTTTCGTGTCATAAAGCTATTCACAATGTCGCAGAATTGAATAACGCCAAATTCTGGAAGGGGAATCCGTAATGCTCAACGCACAACCTCTCCAACGACGGCTGCAATTTGCGGGAAGTTTCCTGATCCTTGCGCTTCTCATCGAAGCCATCACTGTGCTGTGGACGCGCCCTGTTGCATTCGTAGTCTTTGTTGGTCTGAGCGGTCTGCTGTTCGCCGTCGGCATAATTCTTTATTTGTATTCGCTGGTGAGCTTCAGAGCCGCGCCCTCGAAGCAATAGGGACAGAACCAGTCTCTCTCTTGGAGTTTTTGAAAGTGAGCGATTCTAAGCTGTAGCCGTATCGTGAATCGCTCTACCATTGTCTTTCTTTAGGACATATCAGCACCAACCCTAAACTGGTATTTCTTGGTTTCTTGGTCGCTACCGAAGATCAGAAACTCAAGAACACGAACACAAAGTGACCTGATGTTGACCCGATTAATCAAATTAGTTGCGATCCTGATGTTGGCAGTTTATCGCCGGGCTGATGAGAGTCATCATGCCGAGCTTGTGATCACGAAGTTCGCCCCATGCCCCGCGGATGAAGACTAGCCCGCCATAAACGAAGACGATCGTTCCGAGGACAGCGGGGATAAACTTCGAGCCGGGTAAGGAAGGTGCTGTGTATCCAAGCCAGTGTTGGACATCGGTCGACCAGAAGACCACTGGGATTGTGAGAGCGAAGCTCAACCAAAACTTGTCGCGAAACATAGCCACGGAGTGTCCCGCGTGACGGTCGTGGCTCGCGTGGGCTCCTTGCATCTTGTGGCCAGCATGCGGACCGGTCGGTCTGTGGTCCTGGTGCATCATGTGGTCCATTTTTAATTCCGGAGTCGCGAAACTCGCTTCTGCTCGCTCAGCAATCAAGGATTGGGTCGATTTTCAACCAAAGGCGGACGTGATCTATTTGGGTCACCTAGAGCACGGGCACGCCTTCATCTACCAACTGCTGAAGGATCCGGGCGCCGTCCCCATCCACCTTGGTCCCCGACAATTCCTTAATGATCTCCATGGCTCGTTTCACCTCCATTGAGTGCTTATACGGACGTTCTTCCACGAGCGAAGCAAAAACATCGGCTACGCGAACGATCCGTGCTTCGACCGGAGTTTCCTCACCTTTGCATCCCCGAGGGTACCCTGACCCATCGGGACATTCGTGATGGGCGAGCACGATATCCGCGATCTCCTTCGCACCACGGATCGGCCTCAGTATTTCGGCCGCGATCACCGGGTGCTGCTTGATCAGAGCCAGCTCTTCCGCGCTCAGCTCGTGGGGTTTCAGGAGCACATCGTCCCTAATGCCGATCTTTCCCACATCGTGGACCAAGCCTGCCAAGCGGACCATGTCGAGTCTGTCTGGGGACAGGCCGGAACGCTTACCGATTTGGACGGCCAAGCGCGAGACGTGCTCGCTGTGCCTGCGGGTATATTCATCGCGAAATCTGAGTGCGTTAGAGAGTCCCGCAATACCGTCGATTATGATCTCGCGCTCCGCTTTGAGTCGGCGTTCCCGCTCCCGCTCCTCCAGGTTTACCAAAGCCCCCGCGGCGGTTCCAACTACCCAGTAAACGACAATCATCGCGAACTGGTTTGCATTCTCCATGGGCTGATTGGGCCACGACAGCCGCATGTGGGCATAGTATGCGAAGGAGATCACAGCGGTGGTGGCTAGACCACCCCGCAACCCAAACCAGAGGGCAGCAGCAATGATCGGGATCAGATACATCCCGCCTAGGACAATGTGAATTTCATGCAGGCCGTGTGTGCCGTGAGCGACTAGGAAATGTGCACCGGTCAGCCCTGAAACCGCAACGAGGATGGCAAGGGCTTTGAGTCCTCTCGCTGACAACCGACCTTTCGTTGCCGACATGGCGGTAGCCTTCCGTGGCGTCCAGTCTACTGGCAATTCACCGCATGTTCTCAGATGTAAGCGAAATGTTGCTCCGCTCAAGCGTTGCGCGAAAGGTGCTAAGCACGCCGGGCGCTGAACCGGAACCTTTTTCTCTCCAATTCGATCTGGACGTCAGTGAAGCCCGCGCTTTCAAGGCGCAATTTGAAAGGACGGGGATCTACGGGGACCAGCGTGTCGCCGAGGTGAATCAACCATAGCCCGGGCTCCAAACGCTGTCGGTTCCAGCGAACGTTCCGCCCGGCCTTACCACTCGGTACACCTCGCGGAGAAGCCGATCCTGCGCAGCCGGCGAAGGAACATGATGGAGCATCGTGAAAGCAACGGCTCCTGAGAATGTCGCGTCTTCGAATGGCATAGTCGAAGCGTCGCCTTGGATCACCGTAACATTCGTGCCACTCATTCTTCGTTTCAGCAAATCGGCTAAAGCAGGATCGACTTCAAGCGCGGTGACGCGATCGAATCGCGTGCGCAGGAAATCGGTGGTCAGGCCAGGCCCTGGACCGACCTCCAACAGATTCTGCCCCAAATCAACGTCCCTGAGCGCCCAAGGTAACATTTCGCTCTGAAGAAACTTCCGCCATAAGCCGGACCGACATATCCATCGGTGCAAGCGGTTCACGATCCTGCTCCGGAGCCACGTCCATGGCTCGCAATTCGGCCGTGCCACTTCCGATTCAGAGCGTCCCCGCGGCCGCTAGTCTTGTTCATTCAGTCGCCTCACACTCCAGTCCAGCAGGACCACTTTCCAGGTAGGCCCCGCCTTCTGAAGGACGTACGTAGACCAGATCAGATAACCACCAGGCTTGCCGTCCTTCCCGGTTACTCGAACGGTCTGTTTGGTAGAGCCCCAGGCCATTTCGGAACTGGCGGCCACCTTCACGAACTCCCACTTGGACGGCGCTGCCGGCTCCTTGAACTCCGGGATCAAATGATTGTCACGAAAATCTGGCCATCCTTCGTTGCGATGACCATTCTCCAAGACAACGACGTCAGCCGACACCAGCGCCTCGATGGCAGCAACGTCGTGGCGCTCAAGCGCCTGGTGAAACCGCTGAATGATGCCCTTTACTTCAGTTGTCTCTGCTCCGGCCGCGGCCAGCAATGCTGGCGAAACAGCGGCAAGAAATAAGGCCACCCAGATCTGTCTCAGCACAAGTGCTCCGTTCTACCGGGAATGCACGGGCGCAGAACGAGCCATTTGCCACGGTTCGTTCTGCTGCCCGTCTCGAGAGCAGTCGGTCTTTAGCACCTCTACGGAACCGATCTGCTCTCTCCACCTAAACGCGACGTGTTATTGGGGAAGGACGTTTACGTCGCCGTTCAGTGGACATCTCGATCTCTTGGTTTGCCGGCTTAACGCACAACTTCACTTATGCTCCATGCCTTCCATGCCCTTCATTCCCTCCATGGACTGCTTTCCTTTCATCGTGCCAAAGTGGACCTCGTTTGCGACGAGTTTGTCGCCCGAAGCGTCTGCATGAATTACAACCTTGTCGCCAACTTTCAAATCTTTCAGAGTCGCCGGGGCGCCGCTCTTTTCAAACTTGGTTTTGTCGCTCACATCAACAGCCACGGATTTCTTGTCCTTGGATTGAACCGTGATGGATGTATCGGAAATGCCGGTGACCGTGCCCATTACGTGTTTTTCATTGCCGTGACCAAGTGCCATTACAGATATTGCAAACAACAAAGCGACTACTGCGATTGTGCGTTTCATGATCTCTCCTCAGTGATTGTGATGCGTTGCTGGTTTGGCTGCCTGATTGCTAGGCTGGCCTTCGTTTAAGAACTGTTCTTCTTCTTGCTCCTCCTGTCGCTCTTCTGGGCCTTTAGGATTCAGCCGTTCCATCTCACGCTCCTCCTCCGGCGTAAGCTGGGGCAGGTGCCGGATGAACAAGACCAGTTTCCAACTGTCATCGTCTTTCACCTCCGTGCCCCACGCAGGCATTCCGGTAAGCCGAATGCCATTGTGGATGACGTAGTAGATCTCTCCGTCCGTGAGGTTCTGCGTCGCTGGCAGACGCATGTCAGGCGCTTTCGGATAAAGATTCTGGCCGATTTGCGTTTTTCCACTTCCGTCGTTGCCGTGGCACGTAGCGCAATGATCGGCGAAGTGCGCCCGCGCTTCGCTGAGAACTTCGGGAGTCGGCACGAAGGGATTTGTGGCGTTGCGCTCTGACGCCGGAACCGAAAGCCTCCGCGCCGCCTTGGCGACGTAAGTTTCGATTGCTGACGGATTGTCGCGCGCGCTGAAGCCGCGTCGAATCGTCAACAATCCGAACCCCGCGGCTCCCGCGACGGCCACAGCGGTGATCGATAGAAGAAGAGTGCGTTTCCTCATGTGCGTACTTTTACTGTGGGCTCGCGCCCATCGGAAATGGGAGATTGAGTTCACGCACCGGTTGGTCGATTCCACCCGGCTGCGAAGGAGCTTCGAGGCCGTCCATCAGCAAGTAGGACTCGAGAGAAAGTGAGCTCGTGGCGAAGTTCTCTAGCGCAGTGATGTAGGAGACTTCTAGTTGCATCAGGGTTCTCTGGGCGAGGAGAACCTGAGGGTAGGCGGCAGCCATATCCTGGTATTTCTTGGTGTACATTTCATACGCCTTTTGCGCTCTCGGTATCATCTGGTTCTTGTAGCGGTCGACCGCGGTTTGCGAGAACGTGTAGTTTTGGACGACGCTTGCCGCCCGTTCTCGCAAGACGAGCTTCACGCGCTCCACTTCGCGCTTCGCCCTCTCCGTATCAGCCTTAGCGGTGGCAATGTTTCCCTGGTTGCGGTTAAAAATGGGAATTCTCACCCCTACGTCGGCAAAGCCCTGCAGGCCGACAGACCTCCCGCTGGGCTCGGACAACAACTCGCCATTCTGCTGCAGGCCACCGCGCAGTTCCAGATCGGGAATCGGTTCCCGCTTCGCGCGAGCCAAGGCTGCTTCCGCTCGTTTGACGCCGAGTTCGGCGATTCTTACAGCCGGACTCTCGTTGACGATTTTCTCCACCAGTTCATCGGCATTGACCGGCGGGGTGTCCTCAAGTTTTCCTTCGAGCTTCATCAAGGGTAGCCGCGGATTCCCCACGACGGCGGCCAGTGCTTTCCACACCCGCTGCTGGTTCTGTTCGGCCATGGCGACCGCGAGTTCTGCCTGCTGCGCTTCCACTTCCGATTCGAGCACGTCGGGAGCGTCCGCTTGGCCGACATTCGCGAGCTGACGGGAGGTTTCAACGGCGTCGTCGGCAAGCTTGCTGAGGTTTTGTCGCAACTCCAGAGTCTGCTGGGCAGCCAGCGCCTGGATGTAGGACATCCGCACGTTTGTGACTACTCGCAGTTTTTGCTCCTCGGCCTCGGTTTCTGCCTGTTTGAGCTCCTGGTCAAAGATCCTTCGATTCAGGCCCAGCTTTCCACCCAGCACGATGTCCTGCTGAACGAAAAACCCTTGCTCGCCCCCGTGAAACGAACCCCCTCGGATCTGTTCACCTTGGTAGCCGACGGTTGGGTTCGGATAGAGTCCCGACTGCTTCTTCCTGCCTTCCGCCGCTTGGATGTTGGCCGCCGATTGCGCGAATGTCGGGTTGTTCTGTAAGGCCATCTGCTGCAGTTCTTCGAGTGTGATCGTCTTCTGCTCGGAAGCCGGTGTTTGCGCTAGGCCCGGCAAGGAGACCAGGAACAAGGCCCAGGAAAGGCGCAGTACGAATCGGAATACACAACGGAGTGGTGACAGAGCTTCGCTCCTTGCTTCCATAAACTTCACCGGCGTCGTCAGGTTATTCATGTTTGTGCTCCATCCCCGGCATGTCCATCTTCATTGGTCTGTTGCCTTCCTGGTTTTTTCGAAGCTCCATGATTTGGTCGTACTTGTCTTGAGGCAACACGCGTACGAACGTCATCATTCCGGCCATGAAGCCGCTCCAGCCGGAACGCAGGCCGAAGTTTTCCGGTTTGTCGACCATTTGATCCATCGCCATCGTGGGACCTTCCATGAACGCATCCTGCGGAAAGCCGGGCACGGAATTCGCATCCTGGCTGACATCGGGCTGGCTCATCTGCATTTCTTCGTGCTGCATGTCAGGCATGTCTTGGTGCTGCATCGAATTCCCGGGTTTCAGGGGAGAATTCGCCATGGGTTGCTCCGCTGTCGAACCGACGCCCATTCCGCGACCCAGGCTCGGACCGTTTTCCTCAGACGTCGCACTTCCCTGCCGCAGCATGCCCATTCCGCGCTCCATGTCGAGACCCGCGGGCATTCCAGTTCGGCGTGACATTGGGCCGACCGTCGATGACATTTGGTTCATCATGTGGTGAGGAAGATGGCAATGAAGCATCCAATCTCCCGGATTGGTCGCCACAAACTCGATGTCCCGTGATTGCGCCACCCCCACCAACACCGTATTTCCAGGGCCCCACGTGGATTGCGGCTGTCGTCCTCCTTCCGTACCCGTGACCACGAATTGGTGACCGTGAAGATGGATCGGATGGTGGTCCATACCGAGGTTGATGAAGCGGATGCGGACTCGTTCCCCTTGCCGCACGATGAGAGGAGTGTTCGCTGGACCGGATTTTCCGTTGAAGGTGAGCCAGTTGAACTCCATATTCATAGAGTTCGGCACGTTGATATTCGGAAGGATGGCGTATTCCTGCACGATGATGGCGAAGTCCTTATGAACGCGGGGTCTGTACGCTTCCTTGGGGTGCATGATGAACGCGCCGATCATGCCCATCATTTCCTGCATCGCCATGTGGGAGTGGTAGAAATAAGTTCCTTCCTGGTGGAGCGTGAATTCATAGACAAATCGGCCGCCGGGAGGAATCGGATCTTGACTACTTCCCGGCGCCCCATCCATGTCGATGGGGATCTCAAATCCGTGCCAGTGCATCGATGTCGCTTCGGGAAGGTGGTTGTCCACGATGATCCTCACCCGATCGCCCTGGTTCACTTGGATCGTAGGTCCCGGAGCGCTGCCGTTGTAACCCCAGAGGTCAACCACCCGCCCAGGAACAATCTCCTGTTTAACCGGCTCGGCGATGAGATGGAATTCCTTTACGTTCCCGTCCACGCGCCACGGAAGTTGCGGAATGTCGGGCGTTTCCACGGCGACAGTCCCACTGCTGCTCATCTGGGTGGCGTGGCCCATGTGCTTCATGTCCATGCCCGCTCCGCTTTCCTGCGGGACCGCAAACAGGCGAGGCGAGGCGGCCAGACCTGCGCCCAGACCAAGAGTATTTCTAAGGAAATCACGTCTGTTCTTCATGGTTCTTCCTCTTCAAGAATTGGCCGACCCAACCGTCCCGAGGAACCCAAGGGATGTCGGATCGAAGAGAGGTGCGCACAGCCAGGCAATCGACATCAAGTCGCTGCTCGGCTATGCCCGCTGCCGGAAGGACGGGTGGAAACTCAGATGCGAAGGATGCTGAAAGAGGCAGCGGATGCAGAGGACGGTGGGCTGCTATCCGAACTCCATGCGCTCCCGGGATCGGGCGTCGGGAGCTCGGCCCTAATATCCAGGAGGACGGTGCCGGTCTGGATTGCCGTTACCTGCGGGATAACATTTCTCGAAACGTTCAGGCGTTCCGCCATGACGCAATTCGCCCAGCACGATTGCGACACCAGCACCAGACTCTTGGCGTCAACGCCTGGGTGATTCATGGCTGAGTGATCGTGCGCCATTCCCGGCATGGTGTCCGAAGCCTGACTGCAGTGGCGCTGCGGCTCCGCTCGCGAGTGGCGTTCACACATGAGAGCGCAAACTCCGGTGGGAGTAACAATCCCAGCCAGCAGAACAGTCAGAAGAACTATCGACGTTGCGATTCTTCGAGCCACTCAGGAAACTGTACCCTAGACTGTATGAGATGCGCAAACCGCGCAAGGACTTTCCTCAATTGTAGTTTCCTTGCCCCGAGCCCAGATTAAAGTGTCGGGGGAAACGATTCCGTTGCGATCTGCGAATCGGGCCTTTTGTTTCCCAGCCATCGAGAGCTCTCTACCCCGGGATCTACTCCGGATGCTGCCGACTTTCTTGCAGACACGACAGGAACCTGCTATAAACTGAAGTTATCCTGAAATGATTTGAAAAGCATGAGTGCCCGCCGGAAAGGCGGGCGCTTTTGCTTGGGGCGTGTTCTCGTCTACCTCGCTGGTCTGCCTCCACAATTCTCGCAAATCTGGCCATACAACCCAAGGGAACAGGATTCCGTCGAGCTGCCCCGCAAAATCGGAGCACGAGCGCCTTGTGAATGACTGCAAGCCATTGGAAGCGACTCTATCCCTTTCCCTCTTCGATACGCAAAGGGAGACTGGAGAGGCTACGACCGGCCTTGCGGCGGAAATCGTTCCTTGGTGAGCACCTGGATCTCCCGCGACCGTTCATAGGCAAAGCGGACAGCCTCTTCTGCTTCACGTGAAAGTTGTAAATCTTGTCTGGTTAACAGGACCTGCAACTTTGTATGCATCAGAAGCGCAGGCGCACAAAGGTCTCGGTGAAATTTCTCCACAGTTTCAGCCAAGTGGCGGAAATCGCGCTCGCGCTTGTTCTTCTGCCAGAGCAACCAGCCGAGAGCTACTCCAAAAAGAATGAACAGGACGCGATAGAAGATCATCGCTGGCTGCGGCTGGACCATTTCAATCCAGAAACTCGTATTCTCCATCCGGGCATGCATGACCGTGTCAATAATGCCTGCGCCTAAGCCAAACAGGATCCCGTAGAAGATTTCTTTATATTTTTGAAACATTCCTGACTCCTGGTGCGACAAAGAGAAGCTGGGGCTGCGGTGGTTGCAGTCATCACAGATGCACGTTTCGCAGTCGCAACGAATTGGTGATCACCGACACTGAGCTGAGGCTCATCGCGGCGGCGGCAAGAATCGGGCTCAGCAGGATTCCAAAGAACGGATAGAGCACTCCAGCCGCAATCGGCAAACCTACCGAGTTGTAGATAAACGCGAAAAACAGGTTCTGGCGAATATTGCGCATGGTGGCCCGGCTCAGCTTGCGGGCGCGTACGATCCCGGCCAGGTCTCCCTTGACGAGAGTGACGCCGCCGCTTTCCATCGCTATGTCGGTACCCGTCCCCATGGCGATTCCGACGTCAGCCTGCGCCAGGGCGGGCGCGTCGTTGATCCCATCGCCGGCCATCGCGACGATCCGGCCTTCTTTCTGCAAGCGCTGAACAACCTCGGATTTTTTGTCCGGCAAGACTTCGGCTTCAAACTCTGCGATGCCAAGTTTCCGAGCCACAGCTTCGCCGGTCGAGCGGCTGTCACCGGTCAGCATGACGATGCGCAGACCTTCGGCCCTGAGATCGCGGATCGCTTGTGGTGTGGATGGCTTGATTGGGTCCGCGATACCCATTATGCCGGAGAGCCGTCCATCGACGGCGGCAAAGATTACGGTCTGGCCTTTGCGGCGGAGTTCATCGGCCTCTAGCTGCAGTGAACCGAGGCTAAGGCCCAAGCTTTGAAACAGCTTTTCATTTCCAGCAATCACGGTTTTGCCGTCGACCTTGCCACTGACGCCGCTGCCAGTCACCGACTGAAAATCCGCAACGCTCGCAAGAGCAAGACCATTCTTCTTGGCGGCGGCCACGATGGCGGCTCCGAGCGGGTGCTCGCTTCCTTGCTCCAGGCTTGCCACCAGCCTCACTAGCTCAGAGTCATTCTGTCCGGCGACCGGCACCACCGATTCGACGCTCGGCTTGCCGGCGGTCAGAGTTCCGGTTTTGTCGACGACCAGCGTATCCACCTTCTCGAAAATTTCCAGCGCTTCGGCGTTGCGGATGAGAACACCGGTCTGCGCCCCCCGTCCGGTGCCGACCATGATAGCCATGGGCGTCGCCAGTCCAAGGGCACACGGGCAGGCAATGATGAGCACCGCCACGGCATTCACCAGCGCGTGCGCCAGACGCGGCTCGGGGCCGAACAGACTCCAGAGAATGAAGGTCAAGACCGCGATTGCGATGACCGCGGGCACGAACCAGGCGGCCACCCGGTCCGCCACTCGTTGGATCGGGGCTCGGCTGCGTTGCGCTGTGCCCACCATGTGGACGATTTGCGCCAGTAAGGTCTCACTGCCCACACGCTCGGCTCGCATCACGAACGAGCCTGTTCCATTCACTGTGGCGCCAATCACCCGGCTGCCGATGGCTTTCTCGACCGGCATGGATTCACCGGTGATCATAGACTCATCGATGGCACTGGCGCCTTCCAGAACCACACCGTCTACCGGGACCTTTTCGCCCGGACGAACGCGCAGATGGTCGCCCAGTTTCACCTGATCAAGCGGGATGTCGTACTCTGTACCGCCACGCACGATTCGCCCAGTCTTCGGGCTCAGATCGAGCAAGGCACGAATCGCGGCTCCGGTCCGGGTGCGGGCGCGCAATTCGAGCACCTGCCCCAGAAGGACTAAAGTCGTGATGGCAGCCGCTGCCTCAAAGTACACAGCGGGGGTGCCGTTCATCTCGCGGAACGATGGCGGAAAGAGCAACGGAAAGATGGTCGCGATCAGGCTGTACCCGTAGGCCACTCCCGTGCCCATCGCGACCAGCGTGAACATGTTGGTGGAACGGTTGACGATGGACGCCCAACCTCGCTGGAAGAATGGCCAGCCTCCCCAAAGCACGACTGGCGTCGCCAGCAACAGTTCAATCCAGGGCAACCAGCCGTTGGGAAGTGCGCGCTGGACCGGCATGCCGGGCAACATGTCAGCCATGGCGATGACAAGCAACGGGACGGTTAGTGCGATACCATCCCAGAAGCGCCGCGTCATATCGCGCAATTCCGGGTTCTCTTTCTCCGTCGCTGTTACGGTCCGCGGCTCGAGCGCCATGCCGCAGATGGGACACGACCCCGGCCCGGCCCGGACGATCTCGGGATGCATGGGGCAGGTGTACTCAACACGCGCGGTCGGTGCCGGTATCTCGGGTTCAAGCGCCATTCCGCAACTGGGGCACGACCCGGACTTCATCTCGCGGACTTCCGGACACATCGGGCAGACGTAGTTGCCGACAGTTGCCTGCGGGGCAGGTTTCGCCGAAGCCCCTTCAAGCTGTGCTAACGGCGTGCCGGGCGCAGCGATCGGACTCGGCGCCAGATAGGAGTCAGGGTTGGCGCGGAACTTCCCCAGGCAGTGAGCGCTGCAGAAATAGTAGGCCTTGCCGGCGTGATCCGATTTGTACCGGGCGGTGGACGGATTGACATCCATTCCACAAACAGGGTCTTTGGTCTTGGCGTCGACGGTTACGGAGCTCGCGGGACCCGGCATTGCAAGCATGGTCAACTCTGCGGACGCAGCCTTCGCCCCGGGGTTTAGATATTTGTCCGGACTGGCTTTGAACTTCTCTACGCAATGCCCACCGCAGAAGTAATAGGTCTGCCCTGCATAAGTGTGTACATGCTTCGCGGTGGCGGGATCCACAGCCATTCCGCAGACCGGATCTTTCATGGCTTCGCTCAAATCGGCGCGATTGGTTGACATCATTTTCCCTCGCTCTGTTTGGTTGCACGCGAACAAAAGTAGCGTGTCGCTTTGTTGTCCATTTCGTAAATCGGCATTGCATCAAGGCCAAACGAACAACAGCCGATTCATGATTTCGAGTGAAAAGCCTTAGTCAGCAACGCCAGTTCGTAATCAAGAAGCTGGCAGGCGCCTGAGGTTTTCGGAACCGTGGCCTTGAGTTAAGGCCGTGTTGCTATCGTGGGTGTCGTGAGGCCCGCAATCGTCATGCCATAGACATAGTTGACTTCGCATCAATTGAATTTCGATGCTACGAGCTCGCGTTAGCATCACGCAAAGGTTGACCAACTCTCGATGGCTGCCCTTCTCCATGCAACCGTGGAACGTACGGATTTCTTCCTGGTCCTCTTGCGTCACCAGTTTCAGGAAAATGCTTTCAAACTGCGCTCCGTCTGCTGATGCCAAGCCCAAAGGTAACGCGGTCTGGCCCCCCGAAGGAGCACTCGCCTGGAACCAATTGGACAACCACCCCATCAAAATCTGATCTTCTTGCGCTCTTACATCGAGCATTTCGCGGCACAAGGTTCTCAACTCTTGGCGAACGCGTTTTTCTAAGCAGGGTTGTGCCATCGCTTGGACTTTGGCAGAGTCGTTGAGAACAAGAATCATAAAGTCGCGGTCGGTTCCCATTCCCGAACCTTCTTCCTTCGAGTGAAAAGCGTCGGCCAGCAGAGCCACATCGTTATCAAAGAGCTGGAAGTAGTCGCCAGCTCTTTTCCCCCCTCCGACCGAAGAAGGCATGACCAGCACCTCTGCCCCGGTTTCGCGGGCGATCGCATTTGGAGTGCTCAGTTCAAAATAAGGCTCCACGAGAATGACTTTCGCGCCTTCGCTCTTCATGAGCTGGATGATTTCTCTCGTGTGCTCAAGACTGGGCGGAATGCCCGGTTGGGGTTCGATTTCGCCCTCTGAGACAAGCTGAAAGTGCTTCAAGAAGTTGGACCATGACCGGGAATAGGTCACCACCTTGCGCCCGCGGTAGGGCTCCATTTTGGCATCCCATCTCTGTTCTGCACCCGAAAGCCGATCGCTGAAAGCCCTGAACTGCTGGTCGAAATAGGAAGCGCTACCTGGTCGCATCTCGCTCATCTTGTGGGCGAGGGCCTGCGCAATCCTCCGGCCGTTCTCCGGGTCGAGCCAGTAATGGGGATTGCCGAAGGGCTGGATGCTTGGCGTTAGGGGAGGGTTCGGGGTCTCCAGAATTTCGGCATACTGCGAAGCGTCGAAATAGCCCGACCCACCTGGCTGGATCCGAGGACTGCCCGACTGGCTCAACAAAGATAGTGCAGGGTGAGGCCCCGTTAGCCAGCCGCCCTCGAGTTCAAGACCAACAACAATAAGGAGATCGGCCCGGCGCAGCTTCAGCAAATAGCTGGGCTTTGCTTGCACGAAGTGCGGATCCTGATTGCCTCGAACCAGGGATTGCACCTCAGCTCGCTCACCCCCTACCTCGGCCGCGATTGCTGCCAGGTCAGCGGTGGAAGCGACGATCCTCAATTTGGACGTGGTCTGCGCGAGGACGGGACTTGCTGCCGCGCTGGCGAACGCCAAAACTAAAAGTAATGTGGACCAACGCCGCGCTTCATATATTTGTCTCATGACTCGGTCCACCTTTACAGCTAGGGGCGACTCTGCGAATCCTTCGAATCACCATCTTTTTGAACTGCGCCCTTGACTGAACTGCTAAAGGTCTCAAGGCCTTTAGCGATCGCATCGGGGCGCACTACAACCTTATTACTTTCGACCGAAAACGGGACGGGGACCGCAACACACTCCTTGTCTGGCGCGAGCCGCTCGTTCTGATCGCCGACGCGCATGGAGTGTTGGCAGCGGCCGCACATAAACTGTCCCTGCTTCAGCTTGTGTTCGCCGCGAAACGCGTAACAAGCAATACAAGAGGCAACCGCTGTCCGAATCTCGCCGTTAGAGTCGCGCTGTACCAGCAGTCTCGACCGCTCCAAAGAACTGGTCGGGTAGGTGAAGAAGCGAGTTTGCCCCGACTCAAGCCGTGCCAAGTCGTAAACAAAATTCTCTCCCGCTTGCAGCACGATCTCCGGCAAATTGTCCGACGCGCTCGCCTTTCTCTCGCCCCAAAACGCAAAACCCGCTGCAGTTCCCCACACAGCCAGTAGCGCACCCGCGATGATTGCCCAGACGCGCCAACTCTGGCGGCTGAGTGCTTCTACCCGCTTTCGTCTCCGTCCCAACACGTGATGTCGTGAATGCCACATCGAAGCTTCTCCGGAGAGCAACGACCTGCTCTCGGTGTCCTTCAGCCGATCAAGAGGTCGCGACTAACGAGACCAGGGGCTTGTTTGTCCTGAAGACCAGGTGTCAAAAGATCGGCATCTTGACATCACCCCAGAAACTGCGGCGCGGAGGATCCATCGTGCGAGTCACCTGCCGTGTGGCGGCATTGACGTTGGCAATGTAAACCGGCGTCATCTTTGCGCTGAGATCGAACAGCCGGTCTGAAGAGACGGGTTGTCCGTCCGGACCATCCACGCGCGAAAAAACAACCTGGTATTCCTGCCCATTCGACCCCATGAGGTCGGTCCGCACGTGCAAGTCGAGAAACGGCAGCAGCCATGCGCCCAGGTACTTAAAACGCGAAAGACGGATATTGCCGGGTGCCATACGATGAGCCCCGACATCGGCAAACATTGCGATCATCCCATAGTCATGTGGCAGAATATGGGCGACAAAGACGGCGTTCCTTTCCTGGCGCAACGCTTGCTCAACTGACGGATCGGACAGTGCCAAGTAGGATAGTTCCAGCATCGCCGCGGCTGTCTTGGGGTAAACCGAGACGGCTTCCACGTTCGGCGACACGGTGGTGCGGGCGACATGCCGCACAGTGTAGGCATGCAGGCCGAACCCCATGAGCGGAACGAATACGAGCAGACTGGTCAGCGCGAGCCGGTGCGCGAGTTTTTGGTCGCGCAGTCTTCCAAATAGGAGTCGGTAGAGACGGCCGCCAGGATTGCCGGGGAGAAACATGCCAGTGTGGCGCATGTAGTCGGCATAGCTGGGATCGATCGCCAGCATGCGTCGTTGCTCCACTCGTGCCAGGAAGTAGTAAGCAAACAGCATCCCTACCAACAACAGGAAGATGATCATGCGCGGCCATATTGTGAAGAGGCCGAAAGCCGACAGCCCAAGGCTCAGATACTGCGGGTGCCTGATGTAACGATAGACGCCGGAACTGACCACTTTTCGGCCGAGCAGCTTTGAGCCGTAGATCTGCGCCGCCAGGACAAAGAAAGCCAGCAACCCCAGCCCGAAGAAATAGCGGCCCAAATCCCAACGAAGAAACTCCAGAACTGGGCTGGTAGAAAAGACGGCATGCGGGAGCAGGAAGCCGGTCAGCCATGCGGTGGCCGCTGAGTGGTTCAGCCATCTGAGGGTCGGTCCATATGCGGCGTAGAAGTAAAACGCAAACGGGCTGACCATGATCACAACTTCAAACATGACGAGGCCATAGACAACTGCAGCCACACGCGACAGCCAGCGCCGCGATCCCTGTTTCCTCAAGCCTGACTCATGCACTCGCATGTTTTCGTTCGCAGACATCAGTTGCCCCCTTCCAATGCAGCACTACCACTCACGCTGGCGATGCCTTGCGGAAGCTCCATTGGCGTTCGCACGCTCCAAGTTGCCTCAGGCGCTGTTTCATTTCCTCCAGACAGCGGACTTCACACTGATCCACTGGCTGATCAAAACCTCTGCGGTGGAGGATTTTCACACTTAAAGTGACGTCCGGACGGTTGCCGCGGACTGCGGAATAGCGAAGCGCCTGCTCGTATGGTCCGATTTCGTACCTTGAGGGCCGCTCTTCCTTCGGAAGGATCCGGTCGGCGATGGCGAGCAACGCACTATAGACATGGTGACAGGCTGGACACCCCGGACTGACGTGTCCTGTTCCCGGCTCGTGTGTCCCGGAGAGTTCCAGCTCAAAGCCTACCTGTTGTTGTTTGCTACCAACCATCAAGGATTCTGGCCAAACTTCCCAGCAGACCTGATAGCGCTTTACCAGATCAACCAAACCTGATGGTTGGTCACTCGAGAGACTGCGGGTCGTCGATTGTTGTTCTGTATGAATCACAAAAACTTCCATCCAGTCAGGGTCCCTTCTGGATATTTCGCGCGGACTCCGACTTGTTCAACTATTCACAGCCCCCTTGCGTGCGATGTCGGAAGACTCCATTGACGTTCGCTACTCCCCAGTTCAGCCAGATTTTCTTTCGTTTCACGAAGACTGTGTATTTCACATCGACCAAGTGACTGGTCAAACCCTCTGAGTTGAAGGACCTTCACCTTCAAAGCGACATCGATCTTCGCGGTGAGTGTGCCGTTGGAGCCGCTGCCGTGCACCGCCGAGTAACGAAGGGCCGCCTTGTACGGCCCTATGTGGTACATCGAAGGCTGCGCTTGCCTATGGAGGGCCCACTCGGTCACAGCGCGGAGTGCAATGTAGATCTGCCTGCAAGCTGGACAACCCCGACCGGCATGCGCTGTCGGGGACTCGTGGGTTCCGAAAAGTTCGAGGTCAAATCCGGTCTGTTTTTCTTGACCACCGATCATGGAGTATTCCGGCCAAGCTTCCCAGCAGACGTGATAGCGCTTAACAAGATCAGCCAAAAATTGCGGATTGCCATCGAAGAGACTCACAGGCGACGATCGTTCTTCCATGACAACCATAAACACCCTCCTTGCGTCAGCCTCAGAATTCCCTCATGAAAAACCTTTGTTCCAATTACCCAGCATTGACTACACAGTCGCCAGAACCTACTCGCTGATCATCTTGCCGATGGATCCCGGCGAGTTCGACTTCGTTCGGCGACTTGCATCCTACGGGCGCAGAATTCGTACGGTTTCGAGGCGATGAGCAACAGCCCACCAATGAACCATCTCTGATCTGCAGCACGCGGTCGGCCAGATCGGCATTGTCCTGGTTGTGCGTAACCATGAAAATCGTCTGCCCCCGCCGATTGAGCTCGATGAAGACTTCCATGATTTCACTCCCCGTCTTGCTGTCGAGCGTTCCTGTTGGTTCATCCGCAAGCAACAGCGGAGGTTGATTGACCAAAGCTCGGGCGATCGCGAGCCGGCCCTGTTCGCCCCCCGACAGCTGGTTGGGAAGTCGCGAAGCCTTGTTCCCCAGCGACACGCTCTCCAGCACAGCCATGGCGCGCTCACGCTTCTCCCTCGTGGGGACGCGGGAGGTGGCCAGCGGAAGCATTGCATTCTCCAGCGCCGTGAGATACGGCATCAGATGATGCTGTTGAAAAACAAAACCCAGATATTCCATGCGAAAGTCGGCACGCCGCTCGTCCGACAGACCGTAGACATCGATTCCGTCGACTAGGATCTTGCCCGTGGATGGCCGATTCATGGCGCCGATGGTCGTCAGCAGGGTGCTCTTGCCCGACCCCGAGGGACCCATCAGCGCAATGAACTCGCCTTCCTCGATCTCGACGCTGATATCAATGAGTACCTGTACAGCTGAGTCGAGTTCGGTCTCGTTATAGGTTTTGCCGACGTTTTCTATCGAAATGAATGCCACTTGCATCCTCCTCAGATGTAGCGCACAGCTTCTGACGGATCGAGCCGTGCTGCCCGAACCGCCGGGTAAATGCTGCTCAGGGTGCCAATCAGCATGGCCCCGAATAATGCCGCGAGCAGCAGGGTTGGGTTCAGCTCACGCCCAGCTCCGGTCTCGCTGAAATAGGGAAGGACAATCCAGCTTGCCGCCAGACCTGACGCCCAGCCAAAGAAGCCCCCGGCAGCGCTGATCGTTGCTACTTCCAGGATGAGGCCTTTGATGATGTGAGTCCGGCGAAAACCAATCGCCCGCAGTACGCCAATCTCCTTGGTGCGCTCGACGACGGAACCCATCATGGTCGTGAAGATCATCAAAGCTCCGATGATCAGAACCACAACCGCGACGGCTGCCGAAAAGCGCGTGAGCCGGGCTACCATTTCTGTCCGGGCCTTGACCGCCTGCTGTACCGCCGACACCTTGGCGTTGGGAAGCTTGTTACGAATCTGCCCAACGATCTCCTCCACCGGACAACCTTTGCACAGAGCGCTGACTTCAATCACATTCAGCTGGCCGACTTTGTTTACCAGCTTCTGAACGTGCAGCAGTTCCCCGAAGATCATCCGGTCTTCCGGTCCGCCCGTGGCTCCAATCACACCCGCCACGCGGTGCGGCTGCCCCGCAATTTGCAGCTCTCCCTTGACGATCTTGAACTGGCTTTGCTCTTCCGCGGAGTGGTGCTCGCCCATCTCGGCGCTTCTCTTGGGAGATTGTTCCGTGGGCTGGATGATCGCGAGAGCCCGCGCAACCTCGTAGCCGACGAGCACGTCTTCGTCTGTCTCCGGGTTTCTTCCGGTGATGCGCCACCATTGCCTCAGCTTGAGCTCATTTTTGAAGTCGACTCCTGCCAGGAGTACCTGTTGGCCCCCGACTTCCGCTGCGCTCAAGACCTTCGGAGCGATGACGCTCAGACGTTTGTGATAGGGAATCTGGCGGATCCTCTCGATATCTTCATTGCTCAGCTCGTGCTCGTCGAAGGTGACGCCCGGAACAGAGACCCCGCCATAGTCCAAGGCGAGGCTGTTCGATTGCGGCACAATGACGATATTGGCCCCGAAGCGGTCCAGCTGTGCCCCGATCTCCTCCTGGATGGAGTTACTCAAACTGAGCAGCGCCACGATGGTGCCAACGCCAATGGCAATGCCCACGGTCAGGAACATGGCCTTGCCCTTGCGCCGATTCAGGTTGGCGAATGCCAGCGTGCTTATTCGCATAAGTCCCCCAGGCCTCTTGTCCGTTTAGAACAATTCGGCACGGGCCTCCAACTCGCTCGTGGCGATCAGCAGCTTGTCTCCCTGAATCGTTCGCGGGATCCCGTCCGGATTGCAGCCTCCTGTTACCTCGTTGACCAAAGCAGACGGGAAGTGCTTGCCGCACTTGTTGCAAACCATGTCATTGCCCTCTTGGTGATAGCCCATCTTTTCCCGAAAGCAGACGACGCAGGCGTCGGCTGCGGCCCGGTACACACCATCGGAACTCTTAATCACGAAGAAGCGCACGGTCTTCTGGTTCGACGCCTTGTATTCATAGAACTTTGGGTCGCCGGTGCTGACTTCGATGAGTGGGATTTGGATCTGGCCAGCCGAAGAGTCTCCTGCCGGAACCGGTTTCACAGCGGTGACCGCGCTCGATTTATTCGTGCCGGCAAACGCCAGGTAGATGAAGGCTAGAACCACGAGTGTGCCGAGCACGCCAAGTATGTGGTTGGGCTTGATTCGCGGCCCAGCATGGCCGTGTGCAAATCGTTCTCTCTTTTCTGTGCGTCTGTCTTTGGATCTATGAGTCATGATGAATTCTCCATCTCAACTGCGTTTTGATTTCGATTTCGTTACCCCGCCTTGCCAAACTGAATGAATCACTGTTTGCCGCAATTGCTGTAGGTACATTCTTAGTTCTCCATCTCGGCTCGGGTGTAAACCACCGCACGATCTGCGGATGGTCCCATGGCCGGTGTGAGATCTTTTCCCTTGCCTGCCAGGAAGCCAATCGCGTTCAGCACGGCAGGCACATAGCTGCGTGTTTCAAGAGGCAGGATGCCGAGGCGAGCGATCGAATTGAAGTCATGCGATGAGGTACGCTCGACCGCGCGCTGGACGGTGTCTTCTCCAGCGTTATAGGCCGCTAAGGCCAGGGGCCAGTTGCCAAATTGGCTGTAGAGGTCGCGCAGATAACGCGCGGCCGCCCGCGTTGATTTGTACGGGTCGAGCCTCTCGTCCAGCGATGCTGTCACGACCAGGCCGTAGCGGCGTGCGGTATCCGGCATGAATTGCCAGAGGCCTCGTGCTCCTTTAGGAGATAGGGCCCAGCTCGTCCCGCCGCTTTCAACCAGAACGACCGCTGCCATCTGTTGCGGGACTCCTTCTTCTCGCAGAATTGGCTCAAGCACCGGCTGCAGTTCTTGTACTCGTTCGACTGCGCGCTCGAATTGAATGGTCGGGCTTGCTTTCCTCCCCGAGCGTTGAGCCGAAACGAACCCAGGGCCTGAACCTGGCGAAGCATCGAGTTGCCGGCTCACTACTTCGGTTGGGCGCTGAGCGCTGGCAAGGAGGTCGTTTGCCGTAGCGCTCAGCGCCTGGTGGAAAGTCGAAAATGCTTCATCAACCGAACCGGCTGAGACTCGTGAATTCGTCACTTGTGCCCGAACCCCAGCGGACATGGAGACCAACAGAAGCATGGTGCTCGCCAGCACGTTGAATAGCGCACGCCAGGTGAGAGTTGTGCTCAACTTAGACATCGGTTTCTCCACTTAGCAGCTCCGTTGCTCTCACTGGAGTGCTCCGATAAACACATCTTTTTGAGCATGCAGTCGTCCCACTGAATTCGAAGAAGTGTGCATCCGGTGGCGTCCTGGAGACACACCGTCAATTTGGAAGGTGACAAGGCGGAGCGATCGGATCGCCTCTGTGAGTCGGTTCAACGTGCGAGAAGTGTTTCTGTCATTGTCAAGAACGATAGCGCCGGTATCCGACGCTAGACTTCGCAGATCCCATCCGCAGTGAAGGCCCGCTCTGGGGCCCCGTGTACTGTGGTCAGTGACGAGCACAGTCATGACAGCGACATGTTGTGCCTGCGCGGAAGCACGCAATTGTTTATAGGTGATGCCGCTTCTGGAGTCATTGCCCTCGGCAATGATCATCAGTACTCGTATTCCCGGGCGTAACGACAGTTCCTCTATCGCCAAAGCCACTGCTTTGTAGATTGGTATTTGGGATCGTTTCCCGGTTTCGGCACGTAGCGCTTGAAGTGAATCCAGCAAAACTGGACCTGCAGAGCTAGTTGCTATGTTTGTTGCTTGATAGCCGGCCCTAATCAAGATGAATTCGGTTCGTGTATTAGAAAACTCACCGATCAATGGAGAGGCGAGCTCTTTCTCACGATTGAGTACTGCCAATTGGTTTGGACCCGCGTCGACAACTAACGCAATGCTCATGGGGGCTTCCGATGGGTTCATTACAGACACAATGCTGCCTCGGCGCCCCTCCGCAGTAATTCCGAGATCTTTGGGGCCGATCTCCCGGTTCGGCGAGTCCGCACGCAGGACGATGCTGTGCTGAAGGCCATTTTCAGCGACACCTGCCATCGCGGATGAACTTCCGAGGCTCACCAGGAAAAGAATCCAGAAGATAGCCGCACGTCGATTTTGTCCTGCGTATAACATCGAGATCCTCCTCAAGTAGTGCTCAGCTCAAACACTGGCTTCCCCACTCGGCAACACGGGTTGTGCCTTCAATCCGGGCTTGACCTCAAAGTTCCACTTCCAGATGGCGAAGATGGGGGGATAGACTACGAGTTCCATCAAGAACGAAATCAGGATTCCGCCAACCAGCGGCGCGGCGATGCGCTTCATTACGTCGGCCCCGCTTCCCACCGACCACAGGATCGGCAACAGAGCAAACAACATACAAGCCACCGTCATAACCTTGGGGCGCAGTCGCTTGACCGCACCCTGTACGATGGCCTCGCGCAAATCGTC
>VFSW01003272.1_pt1 | contig 24332 bp, 24 predicted proteins | sample 5358111 | NCBI WGS metagenome assembly VFSW01 (sample SAMN11554181, study PRJNA540505) | mine drainage metagenome | isolation source: sediment from site ElyBrook_90M | place: USA: Ely Copper Mine, Vershire, VT | collected 2017
GCAATCGCACCCACATTGATGCCATTGATGGTGAAACTGTTGGCGACAATTCCACTCGACCACGAATTTGGAGAACCTGACGTTGCCACGCCCTGCACCATGTTGACGTTTGCTGTGGCCGTAACACCTGAACTGGTGGAGACGGCATTAATGGCCTGGGCGATGGCATACGCGCTATCGGCGCTTTGTCCTGCGGCTGCACCCGCCGAGCTGGCGCCCACCGACTGGCCGTTGAGCGTTAGCTGACCGGCCGTCAACGGTGCAGTGGTGGCACCACCCGTGACGTTGGCGTATGGCGTGCTGACAACGCCCGCTGCACTGATCGTGCCGCTTCCGATATTGTTGAGGGAAGCGTTGGAAATGATCGGTATGGCAGCGGCAATCTTTGAAGGGTCGGTGATGGCGACACTGATGTTTTGGGCGCCATTGACTGTGGGCCTAATCAGAAAACTGTCGCCGGAATTGGGGGTCGTGGAGATACTGAGCGTGAGACCGTCTACGGTTTGAGGCAGACTGGTATACGTTGTGACCTTATTGTCCGACAGGCGCGTCAACGTGTAAGGCTGGGCATTTGCCGAATTATAGGACAGCGTGTAGTCACTGCCGGTGAGTACCGTGGCGTTGGAAATGCTGGCACTAACGACGGCAGAACCGGAATTATTGCTGTTGCGGTTGACCACGGGCGGGGCCATGTTGAAGAAAGTGCCGCCCATTGCCCCATTGAGATCCTGTCCCAGGCTATTCTGAGCATCGAATGTGGCTGCGATGCCTGTGGCCAACTGTCCGAGTGCGTTCTGAGTGGTGGTCAGAGTCTGGTCGCGAAATGCCAGCAGTCCCCCCAGATTTCCCCCCTGAAGGCTGTTTTGCTGCATGCGCACAGTGGTCCCGCCGGAATTATAGGCAACATCCACTTTGGTGGGATCGTTGAGCGACTGAACGGTTTGCAGGGCAAAGGACTGATTTCCCACAACCAGGGATTGCCCGCTGCCAATATAAACGTTGTAAGTACCATCAGATTGCTTGATAACTGTAGCCTTGACCTCCTGGTTAAGTTGGGAAATCAACTGGTCGCGTTGATCCAGCAGGTCGTTGGGAGGTTGTCCATTGCCGCTGGCCGAAGCCACGGTGATACTCTGATTGAGGGCCGCAATCTGCTGGGCGTACGAGTTGATGTTACTGACGCTGCCACCGATTTGGCCATTGACGCTGGTGTTCATGCTGGTCAGCATCTGGTTTAGCGACTGAAAACTGCTGGCCAGGGACTGCGCACTGCTTAACATGGTTTGCCGCGCTGCTGCGGATGATGGGGTATTGGCAACACCGTTGACGGCATTGAAAAAGTTCTGGAGCGATGGAGCTATGCCAGCTGTTGGGTCGGCGATGACGTTGTTGATCTGCTGGATTTGGGCGTAATACGTATTCAGCTGACTGGATTGAGTCTGCTGTTGTAATAGTTGAGTATTAAGGAAATCGTTGTAAAGGCGTTTGACAGTACTGACGTTGACCCCTTGCCCCATAAACCCAGAACCTGTCAACAAAGGGGTGTTTGCCGTTTGAACGATTTGCTGGCGATTGTAGCCCGGTGTGGAAGCGTTGGCGATATTCTGCTCGGTCGTCAAAAGGCCCGCTTGCGCAGCGTTCAGGGCGCTTATCCCGATACTCGAAAGGTCTGCCATGTCACACTTCCCTGTGTATTGCGCGCATCTTGACGCTAAGGTTATCGGATGATTATCGTACTTCTTTAATATTTTCCGGACGACTCAATTGCTTCATCATGATGTCCGCCAAACCGATGCCTTTAGCAGACAGATTCTGTGACAATTGCTGGTCGAGCATGGTTGTGAAAGTTCGGGTCTGATCGCTGTCAAACAAACCATTCTGCGGCGTGGCGTCGCGCATGGACTTCAACATCATGTTCATGAATAGAGACTCAAATTGCTGTGATGCTTGCCGCAAAGCCTGATCAGGCGATTGCTTTGACTTTAGGCGCAGATTGCCCAGGCCCTGAGCATCGATGGCGAGGTGGGTCGAAAGGTCAGTTGAGATGGGCATTTAAATAACCTCAAGATCAGCCTGCAATGCACCTGCAGATTTCATGGACTGCAGGATCGACAGTAGATCCTGAGGGGTGGCCCCGATGCCATTGAGTGCCTTGACCACTTCGTTGAGAGAGACCCCTTTCTTCAGAGTGACCAAACCACCTTTGTCAGCTTTGATGTCAACGGTGGCTTGGCCTGTGTCCACGGTTTGACCATCAGACATCGGATTGGGCTGACTCACAGTGTTGTCGGCGCTGATCACCACCGTCAAATTCCCATGAGCCACGGCGCATTCATCCAGCGTGACATTCTGGTTCATGACTACCGAACCCGTTCGCGCATTGATGATGACCCGTGCCTCGCTTTGGCCGGTTTCCACTGACAAACTTTCGATTCTGGAGATGAATTCAACACGGGCGCTTCCTTCAGGCGCATGGATCTGGATCGTGCGCCCATCGAGCGCAGCGGCGATGGCTTGATTAGGGGAGATTTCACGGTTGATGGTTTCGGCGATGCGCGTGGCTGTGGTGAAATCGGTATCGTTCAACTCAAGGTTGAGAAACTCGCCCTGGCCCAGAGACATCGCCACCGCCCGTTCTACTGTTGCCCCACTGGGAACGCGTCCAACGCTCAAGTGGTTAACGACTACTTTGGAACCTTTGGCGCCGGCGCCGATGCCGCCCACTAGCAGGTTGCCTTGGGCCATGGCATAAATCTGCCCGTCAGCGCCTTTGAGAGGGGTCATCAGCAAGGTTCCACCTACCAGGCTGTTGGCGTTGCCAATGGATGAAACGGTGACGTCAATTGCCTGACCGGGGCGTGCAAAAGGCGGCAGGGTTGCTGTGACCATGACGGCGGCCACATTTTTAAGCATCGTCTGTAACGCGCTGGCAGGAGGGACATTGACACCCATCTGGGTCAACATATTGATAATGCTTTGTATAGTGAACGGAGTTTGTGTTGTCATGTCCCCGCTACCATCCAGACCAACTACCAAACCATAGCCAATCAACTGGTTGTCCCGCACCCCCTGAATGCTGGACAGGTCCTTGATGCGCTTGGCATCAACAGTAAAGGGCAGCGAAGCCAGGAGCGCCACCAGAACCAGTTTCAGCAGAGTATTCATGGTCTTTAACATCAGCTCAAAAAGGCATGGCAGAGAGGAAAAAACGGCTCAGCATACTCATGACAGCGGCCTTGTCGAGGTTGGCATTGCCGCCTTTGTATTCAATCCGGGCATCGGCAACTTGTGTGGACAGGACAGTATTACCGCTCTGTACATTGGCTGGATTGACCACACCGGAAAGCCGGATGTATTCGTCCACTTGATTGATCGAAACCAGTTTTTCCCCGCTGATTACCAAGTTGCCATTGGGAAGCACGTCAATGACCGTTGCCGTAATCGCACCGGTCAGGAAATTACTGCCGGAACTGTCTCCCGTATTAGCCAATTTATTGGCTGAATTCGCTGATACAGCAAGACCGTCGAGGACATGCTTGGCGTTGACGGTGGCGCTGGGAAAATTCGAGCTGACGGTGGAGGCGTGGTTGGCATCGCTGCCGTTTTTCTCGACAGCCGAATTGTTTTCGAGGATTGCGATGGTTATTGTATCTCCAATGTTGCGTGCACGCACATCTTCAAACAAGGGATGCTGATTGATGCCGTTCTGAAATATGGACCCGTTATCGGGGTGAGCCATCGCCATAGGGGACACCGGGCGTGCGCTGAGAGGTTGGACGATATGAGTGGAAGGTACCGTGCCGCAACCATTCAAGGTGAGGAAAGCCATTCCGGCAAAGATCCATTTGGACAAATCACTCATAGGGGGTTCCCTTTTACCGCATTTGTGCCAAATATTGCAGCATCTGACCTGAGGTTGTGATGGCTTGTGAATTGATCTCATAAGCGCGCTGGGTTTCGATCATGTTGACCATTTCTTCCACTACATTCACATTGGAAGTTTCAACGTAACCCTGATTCAGAATGCCGGTCCCATTGAGGCCAGGCGTACTGAGGTTGGGAGGGCCGGAAGATTGAGTCTGGGCGTACAAGTTCTCCCCCATGCTCTGCAGATTGGTGGCGTTGACGAAAGTGGCTAGTTGTAGAGTGCCGATCTGGAGCGGGGTGACCACACCAGCCTGGGTGGCTGATACGGTGCCGTCGCGGCCGATGGTCACGCTGGTGGCATTGAGTGGAATGGTGATGGCCGGCTGTACCGGATAGCCGCCTGAGGTCACCAGATTGCCCTGGTTGTCTGTCTGAAACGAGCCATCCCGCGTATACTCCGTGGTGCCATCCGGCATCAGCACCTGAAAAAAACCGTTGCCATTGATGGCCACATCCAGATTGTTGCCGGTTTGCTGTAGATTCCCCTGGGTCTGGATCCGTTCCGCCGCTACTGGACGCACCCCTGTACCCAGTTGCATCCCGGAGGGATACATAGTTTGTTGGGACGATTGCGCGCCGGGCTGATTGACGGTTTGATACAGCAAATCCTGGAATACCGCACGTGATTTTTTGAATCCATTCGTGCCGACATTGGCGAGATTATTGGAAATCACGTCCATCTGGGTCTGCTGCGCTTCCAGGCCGGTTTTTGAAATCCACAAAGATCGTTGCATTTTTAAAGTCCTTTTTGAAGAAGGTCGGCGTTTTATCCGGTAATACTTAACAGCTGGCTCGCCTGCTGAGCATCGTCTGAAGCGGTTTTCAACATTTGCATGTGCATTTCAAACTGTCTTGAAATGGAAATCATGTCCACCATGGCGCCAATGACGCTGACGTTGCTGCCCTCCAGGCTGGCGGGCGTGATCGTGACGTTGGCGTCTGCGGCAACGGGTTTGCCATTTTGAATATGAAATAAACCGTCCTGGCCTCGAACCAGTTGGCTTTCAGGAGGGTTGACCAGCTTGAGACGACCTACGGTTGTTACCTGCGAAGGCGTGGTTCCTGAAGGGACGGTGGACAGGGTGCCATCTGCAGAAATGGTAACTTCGGAATCTGGCGGAATGGTGATCTGTCCAGGAGGGCCCGGTTGACCCGTGTCGTCAATCACGGGAAAACCAGAGTGGGTTTCCAGAATACCATTCAAAGAAACCTGGAGGTTGCCATCCCGGGTATAGGCTTCGTTACCGTTGGGCAGTTGTACCGCAATCCAGCCTTTGCCGTTGATTCCCACATCCAGTGAGCGGCCGGTATTTTGTACCGGAGCTGGTGTGAAGTCATAACCTATGGCGGAGTTCACGACAAAAGCTCGTGTGGGCAAGCCTTCCCCCACCAGGGGTACAGCACGAAATGCATCAATGCTGCTGCGATACCCTGTAGTACTGGTGTTGGCCAGATTCGAGGAGAGTGAGGCCTGGCGGTCCATGATATGTGACGCGCCCGTCATCGCTGTGTAAATCAACCGATCCATGATGGCTTAAGGCTTAACGTAGATTGACCAACGTTTGCTGGATCTGGTCTTCGGTTTTAATGGTTTCGGCATTGGCCTGATAATTGCGTTGGGCAGTGATCAAATTGACCAGCTCGGCCGTTAGATCAACATTGGAGGCTTCAGTAGCCCCTGACTGAATGACGCCCAGACTGCCCGTTGCAGGCGCCCCCACTAGCGCTGCGCCGGAAGACGTCGACTCGAGCCACTGATTATCGCCTTGCGATTGCAAGCCTTGGGGATCGGCAAAGTTGGCCAGAACGATCTGCCCCAGGTTCTTGGATTGTCCGTTGGAGTAGGTGCCCTGGATGATGCCGTCTGCGCCGGTGTTAAAGCCGCTCAACTGACCGGAGGTATAACCATTCTGGGAGAGCTGGTTTACCCCGAAGGCAGAACCGTATTGGGTTGTGCTGGAAAAATCGAACACGACATTCTGGGGTGTGGTGGCCCCGCTCGTGACAGTGATGGGTACTTTGATCTGGCCCAAATTCAACGGCAAGGCAATGGGAGGGTACACCAGGGTACCGTTTGAGTTGAAACCCAGCGTGCCGATGGGCGTGCCTGCGGATGGCACGACGGTGCCATCCACCGTCAGGTACGTATTCCATGCCGCTGAGCCTCCTGCTGCAGTGACAGCAGCGGGAACAGGGGTGACTAGCGAAAAAAACATGGTGGCTACATGACTATTGCCCAGACTGTCATAGACGGACATCGAGGTGGAATTGTTGAAGGTGGTCGGGTCGGTGGGGCTGAAAGGGGTGCCGGTTGGAACGGTGGAACCCGAATTCAGGTTGAGACCCACTGTGGCCGAACTGGTAGCGCTCGGACTTAGGTTGGCTGTCGGGATATTGAGAGCTACGGGTGTGGCGGCGACAATCGCGCCTGTGGAACTCGCTTGGTAGCCGGTCAGTTGAATGCCTTGGGCATTGACGAGATATCCATTTTTATCGAGCTGGAATTGACCATTGCGGCTGTACGAGATACTGCCGTTCTGGCTCATGCGGAAGAAACCTTGACCGTTGATGGCCATGTCCAGCGGACTACTGGATGCAGTGATATTGCCTTGGGAGAACTGCTGGGCGATGGAAGATAGTTTGGTACCTATCCCGATTTGGTTGGCTCCCGAACCATTCAGAGAGGCTGCATAAACATCCGAGAACTCGGCCGTAGACTCTTTGTATCCCACTGTGTTGGAGTTGGCGATATTGTTGCCAATGGTATCCAGTTGGCTGGAAGCCGCATCAAGTCCGCTTAAACCTTGTTGAAATCCCATGTTTTTCTCCGTGTTTACTTGATCATGACGACAGAAGACAGTCCGACCGTGCCAAGCTGACCTACACTTAGGGAAGCAGCAGTGCCTGGCGCGCCCATGGTGACCGAATTGACCGTGCCATAGGACAGCGTCGTGGCCGGAATGCTATTGCCGGCCTGGGTCGCTGTGGCGACGAGTCGATAGGTGCCGGTTGCTGCGCTCGAACCCGAGTCGGTCAGGCCATCCCAGGAGATGGGAATGACGCCGGCTTGTTGGGCACCCAGCTGCAGGGTCCGCACCGTATTTCCACTGCCATCCTGGATTTTCACTACCAGATTGTCCACGGGCTGGCTGAGTTGTACCCCGGCATTGGCGGGGGTGTTGGCGGTGAGGCTGATGCTTGAACCCGGTATCAACACATTGTGACCAATCAGGCTGGTGGCCGCAGACATGGACTGGCTTGTGGCCATGCTGGTGCTCAAGGCCTGCAGCGTTGAATTGAGCGTATTGATACCGTCCACCGTACTGATTTGTGCCAGCTGCGAGGTCATCTGCGAACTGTCCATCGGGTTCATTGGGTCCTGGTTTTGTAGCTGTGCAACCAATAACGTCATAAAACTGTTCTGCAACCCCGAAGTGCCGGCGCTGGGACTACTGCTCGTGCTGCTATTATTGGCAAGAGAGCTATTGGCATTGTTGAGCGAGGCAATCAGGCTTGCGGCAGGATTGACGTTTTGCGTGGAAGTGACCATGGTGTCCCGTCCTATTGTCCGATGGTGAGGGTTTTGAGGAGCATCGCATTGGAAGTATTCATGACGTCCACATTGTTTTGATATGAACGGGAAGCCGAAATCATGTTGACCATTTCTTCTATGACATTGACATTGGGCATCGTGACATACCCATCCTTGTTGGCCAGCGGGTTGGCTGGGTCGTAAACCGTTTTCATCGGGGTGGGATCGTCTACGACGGCGTTGACTTTGACAGCCGTCCCCGACTGACCTTCGAGCGGGACGGCGCTAAATACCACCTGCTTGGCGCGGTAAGGTTGTCCATCGGTGCTTGTGGTGCTGTCGGCGTTGGCAAGATTGCTGGCAACCACATTCAGTCGCTCGGATTGGGCGGTCATGGCGGAGCCGGCGATGTTAAATATGCTGAACAGTGACATGTTCGTCAAAATCCCTGTAAGGTTGTCAGGACGTCTTTAACCTGCTGGCCGATAAATTTCAGGCTGGCCTCATAACGGACAGTATTTTCTGCAAACTGTGCCCGTTCTGTGTCCATACTCACCGTATTGCCGTCCGCGCTGGGCTGCACCACAGTGCGGTACAGCACCGGCGTTCCCAGAACATTTTCACCAGTGCTGCCGGCAAAATGCTGCGACGCGGTTCTCGTCTGCAGCGCATTCGAACTGTTGCCCAGCGCGTCTTGCAAGGCAGCGGCGAAATCTATGTCGCGCGCCTGGTAATTGGGGGTGTCCGCGTTTGCAATGTTGGAAGCAATTAACTCCTGGCGCGCTTCGCGCAGATGCAATGCAGTCTGCTGAAATTGAAGCGCTTGATCGATTGGGCTGGTCATGGCGAAAGTCGGTCCGGATATTCGAGTTACGGAGTTGAGCCCATGATAAGGAACAGATGGAAATCGTCATCAACAGATTAAGAGCAGGATAAGGGTTCAGTTCCCTCCTTAAAAAGCTTCCCGGATCGGGCCTCTGCAACAGACAATAGCGGTTATGAAAACAATGCGATTCGCTTTGATTCTCTGTGTGTTGGCATGGGCGGCGCAGGCCGCCACACAACAAGACCAACAGGCGATCACCGGGGTCATCACTCGTTTTATTCAGGCTCAGACCCGGCCCCTTTCCGGCACGGTCACCATACAAGTGGAGACGCTCGATCCTCGCCTTAATCTTGCGGCCTGTTCTGCACCCGAAGCCTTCATTCCACCCGGAGGGCATCTGCTGGGGCATGGTACGGTGGGAGTGCGCTGCCTCAAGACCGTGGAGGATTCGGGGTGGACCATTTACATTCCGGTCCAGGTCACGCTAAAGACCACTCTGCTGGTGGCGCGAAAATCCCTTCCAGTGGAAAAAATCCTGACCGCAGAAGATGTTGTCGAACAAAGCGGGGAGGCCAACCGGGCCGATCTGTTCACCAGCCCAGCCCAGGTGATTGGCAAAGTAGTGAAACAGGGGGTGGGTGCCGGACAAGTCCTGAGACAGGACATGGTGCGTGATGCCTACACCATCAAACAGGGGCAAACGGTACAAGTGCTGGTGGAGGGCAAGGGTTTTAAGGTCAGTTCCGAAGGACAGGCCGTGAACAATGCCGCAGAGGGACAAAGTGTCCAGGTTCGTATTGCATCGGGGCGGCTGATTACGGGAGTTGCAGGGAAAAGCGGAATCGTCAGGGTGGGTCCTTGAGGGATGCGGTTGCTGCAAGCATCGCCGCCTTGTCCAGCAGGACGCATGCCTCACGAATGATTCGTTTCTCGCTTGATTTCCCGTCTTGTAGTGCCGTGACTACCGTGCGGGCGCTGACACATAAGCGCAAAGCGCTGACAGGAGTGGTGTGCTGCATTCCGCAGGGTACTGGCTGCCCCACCCGGCCATGCAAGGAAGTTGATTGGGCCTCGGGGAGCCACTGAAAAATCTTCAAAGTGTCCTCGCGAGTCAAGGGCACCGGACCGTGCGGACTTGGACGGTAAAGCAGAAAGGGAAAAATCGTTTGAACGGTATCCCAGGCGTTGCCGTTCATGAGAGGTCGTCGCACCAGCGGTGTGACGGGAAGGGCTTTCAGTTGAGGATGCTGCGCAATATGGTTGCTGATGGCTTCGGAGAAGTGTCTGAGAAAGCGTTGGATTTCATCCGCCCGAAGATCGTTGAATCGGTGCAATGTCTGCAAGGCTGCTTCCCAGCGCAGCAGCAGACCCATAGGGCAGGCCTCCGGTTCGGGCAGGGCCATTTCATCCTGCAGCCGCTTTGAAAGTGCCGGCGGGATGAGCAGGGCTCCCGAGAAAGACGGGCCGCCCATAAATTTTGAGCCGGTCAACGCCACCATGAATTCGTGCGCCAGATAGATGCGCAACGTGGTATTGGAAAGACGGAATTGACAGGCGTCCACCAAAACGGTGACGCGTTTCGGCGCATGTTGATGCAGTTGCGCGACGCAAGCCACGCTTGGGGCAATCAGCCCGGTTTTGGAAACGTCGGTAAGGACGAGCAACACGGGGCGTTCTGCCGCCAAAGCCGAAAGCGTCAAGGACGTGACCTCTGTATCGATAACCGATTCCGGCCTGGGCTGACCATCCGATTTGCGGACCTTAAAGGTGATGACATGACCCTGATGTCCGGTTGCTAGAGCGGCCGGGACCCCGCTGCCCGATTCGGCGGGCTCCACCATGATGATGAGCGGCTCGCTTTCGGCAGGATAGAATCTCTGGACCGCGATGCGATGCACATCGGTGCCGGAAGGGGCAAGAATGATTTCAAGGCCCGGGACTCCGGCCAGACCGCATAGCCCGGTCAATTCCTGACGAATCCGCCGCGTTTCATAGGCGATACCCTGTGCCAATGCTGCATCGCCAACGAGCGCCAGCATTTTTTGTCGCAACGCCTCGGCTGCCGCGAACCCCTCCGGCGAAATCACCGAAGCGGTGCAGGATCCAAAATCCAGCAATTCCGGATCAGGAAACGGTGCACAGCCATACAGGTTTTTGTGGTGCGGCAGGACAGTCTCGATTCGGGCGTCCCCCCCTTGGGTCAGCAACAGGCTGGTTCCGCTCAACTGACTCATTGCATGGTCCGAGCCAGTAGCGCCCTGAAGGCCGTAAATACTTTATGCATTTGCGGCTGCTTGTAAGGAAACAGGTCGACCGGATCCATGGCGTGGACCACAGCGCTGCTATCCACTTCAAATACAAGCAATTGGCCATTCGGGGTCTCGGCGCAATCCATGACCAGGTAATCCAGCCCCAGTCGTTCATGGATGCAGCGTAAGGCAGGTTGATGCCGAACTGCGAAATCCTGATCGAAGTCGGCCATAAAACGCGCCTCTTCCTGACGTTTTATGGCCGACTCGAACATGCCTCCATTGACATAATGAATCATCCAATGGTCTGACAGCGCCATATGGCAGGCATAAGGATGGCCGTCGATAAGCACTATCCGGTATTTGCGAAACAAGCCGTCCGCACCGCAATAATCCATAAAGGGCGCCAAATAGAACTCAGGCTCGGGGTGGGAGATCAAGTATTCTGAAAGATCCTTGGGTGCCTCGGCCTTGATAAGGCCTTTGCCTGCATGGGAGTCGATGGGACGAACGATTACCGGGAATTCTGTCTGATCGAGAACATTTCCGACGAGCCATTCGGCGCGGGCGATTCGTTCCAAGTCTTCGCGTTTGACGCGCACTGTCCTGGGCATTACCACACCTGGCGCGTCGGACAACAGATCGCTCGACGCATTGCGCGACAACCGGATAATGTGTTCCGGCGCATTCAGGAGAGGTCTGGGCCAGAGCTTGGTCACCTCAGCCAGTGCTCGCAGTAAAGATAGACTGCGGTCTGCTTCTCCCACCGCAACGAAGGCCACGTCATGATCTGGCACAGTTTGGGGGAATGGGAGTTCGGGGGAAAGATACAGAAGTGTCAGTTCAATATCGGAGTCTTGCACCAAAAATTCCAGCGGTGTGTTGGCTGATAGGTCGCCGGCTGTCATCAGTGCCAGCAGTCGGATTGCGGGCTGACCTTTGGCCGGCAGGGTATAGATCTGTCTAAGTTTCAATGCTTGTTGTTGAGCGCTCAGGGCGATATCGTGATTTCCCTTGAGATGCAGAATGATGGATAGATCCAGTAATGCAACGGCGCCTTCGACATCGGGATAACTGCCGATTCGTTCGATCAGCAGGTTTCCCAGCGGGGTGAGATCAATGCCTCGAAAGGCCATCGTCATCAGTGCAGCCAATCCATTAAAACCTGGATTCATGGTCCAGGCTTTGGGGCCGGGGCCGCTGCATACTGGGCACCCAAAGCGAGAGTAGCTTCCAACAATGCGTCGATATCACGCTCCTGGGTGCGGTGATTGACGATCGCTGTTCGGATGGCCAAACAACCGTTGATGGTTGTGGTGGAAGGCACAGCGATGCCGGACTCATGAAGGGCCGTTACGATGAGGGCGTTGACCTGATCCGGCTGCTGGCACCGGTAGCGAAAACAGACAATGTTCAGTGAGACCGGTGCCAGCAGTTCCAGCATGGGGGTGGTCATGATTTGGTCTTGAAGATAGCGCGCGAGAGCGCAGGTGTGGGAAATAACCTCACCGATACGTCTGGCGCCATACACTTTGAGTGTGAACCAGGTCTTTAGAGCCCGAAATCCACGCGACAGATCGGGTCCATAATCGCAAGGCCAATGAGACCCTGCGGCGACCCCGCGGGTTTCCCGTCTGAGATATGCGGCTGGTGAGGCAAAGGTCTGATAGTGCAAAGTTTCGTTACGGACCAGAATGAATCCTGCGTCATAAGGCACTTGGCCCCATTTATGAAAGTCGAATGCAATGGAATCGGCCCGTTCAATGCCTGCGAGGCGAGGGGCGATATCGGGTGCCAGACGAGCCAGGGCACCGTAGGCCCCATCCACGTGGAACCAAAGTGCATGGCGGTGGCACAGATCGGACAATGCGGCGAGGTCATCCACAGCGCCAACGTCCACGGTGCCAGCGGTTCCTGCTACAAAGAAGGGAGTCAGGCCAGCCTTGCGGTCTGCTATGAGGGCTGATTCAAGACGATCCACATCTATCTCGAATCGGTGGTTCATCGGAATGATGCGGAGTGCTTCCGAGCCCAAGCCAGACAGGTCCATGGCTTGGGCGATGCAACCATGGGCGCCAGCAGAGGTGTAGGCCCTCAGTCGTTTGTCAGCGGACGCAACGCCTTGTTGACGTACGTTTGTTCCCAGCGTGGTGGTTCTGGCGATTAGAACGGCGATCAGGTTGGCCATGGACGTCCCGGTCACGAACAGGCCGCTGGCGGTTTCCGGAAACTCGAACAGTTCGCGCATCCAGTCCAGGATCTGCTGTTCTACAGCCACAGGGATTTGATCGCGCCCACCCAGATTGGCATTGAGTCCGGCCGCCAGCATTTCAGCCAGCATGCCCACGGGGGTGCCACCCCCATGCACCCAACCCATGAAACCTGGGTGCGCATTTCCCACGGTATAAGGCAGGATGTTTGCCATAAACTGCCGGTGTACCGCGGCCAGATCGGAGGATTCAACAGGAAGGGGCTCGTGAAACTGGTCGCGTACTACCGAGGGAATAGGCTGCCAAACTGGGTTTTCGCGTAGGTGCTCGAGGTAATCCAGGATGTAGTCGAGCATGAGATGCCCTTGGGATCGAAGCCCGCTCCAGTCGGTGGGGTCGAGCGATTCCTGAGGAATGCCGGCGGGTTGGGCCGATGGTTGTCTCATCGGCTAGGGCAATGGGTCAAACCCCCAATGTCGGGGATCTTCAGGGCCGACGATGGCGTCCTGAACGCGGGACAAATCCACCAGTTCAGGCGGGATATGGGCATTAGCTTGCTCCGAAAAAAAGACTTTCACGACAGGGGTGACCAGGCTTCCGACTGGATAGATACCCACGGTTTTGACGAAAGCGTGGAAGATTCTGAGGCCGAAATGCCCATCTTGCCATTCTGCCATACCGATGTGGCGCAACGCACCGCCTTTTCACGGTGAGCCTGGAGGGTTTACCGTTGAACCGATCCGCGGAAAGGGCATCCAGTGGTTTAGCATTGAAGCAGAATCCGTTGTGCCATTTTTTGAATGGGGACGATCTCGTCAACACAGCCCATGGCAATAGCTTCTTTCGGCATGCCGAAGACAACGCAGGTTTTCTCGTCCTGGGCAAAATTATAGGCGCCTGCGTGTTTCATTTCGAGCATACCGGCGGCACCGTCTTTGCCCATTCCCGTCAGAATGACGCCGATGGCGTTTTTTCCAGCCACACGAGCCGCGGACTGGAACAGGAGGTCCACCGACGGACGATGACGGTTGAATGGTTGGCTTTGACTGAGCGCGGTGATGTAACTTGCGCCGGATTTGCCGAGCAGGAGGTGGGAATGGCCCGGAGCAATGTAGGCATGCCCGGCAAGGACGGGCGTGCCGTGGCAAGCCTCTTCAACCGAGATGTTGCAAATACTGTTCAGGCGGGCGGCAAAAGAATGGGTAAAGGATTCAGGCATGTGCTGAACGATCAACAGGCCCGGAGCATTGGCCGGAAGCGCCTTGAGTAATTCCTTGATAGCTTCAGTGCCGCCGGTGGAAGCGCCCACAATGATCAGTTTAGGGGGGATGGTCAGACAGGCCTCTGCATAAGGTTTGCCCCGGATTCGGGGTGAAGCATGGCCATGACCTGCTCCACGGGCAGATGTAACAGTTCGCTGATATCCCGGTAGTCATCGGGTAATGCAGCATCATCCCAACTGTTGGCGGAATGACGGGCCAAATTGACAGCCAGCACCACATTACGCACCCTGATCTGATGCGCATGGGCATCATCCATCAGAGTCAGTAATAATTTTGGCAGTGACCACTCCTGAGCCAGCAAAAGCTGCAGATCGGATATTGGAAATCCCAGCACCGTCTCCTGTGCAACCCGACTGCGCAGGGATTTATCCCTTAGCTGTGCGCTGTGGATTAGAAGCATATCCTGGGGTGCAAAACACCACAGCAGAAACTCTGCCAGATCGTGAAGCAAGGCCGCTATGTACACTTCGTCGAAATGCATGTCATTGAGGCGGACGGCCCATTCAATGGCATAATTTGCGGCGCGCTGAGAACGCTTCACCAGGCGCATTAGGTTGTCCAGCGCTTCAGGGTGCCCCTCCAGCAGTGTTTCAACTGCAGGATGCGGATGAACGTTGTTATAAATAGGGTCCATGCCTAGCATCAGGATGGCCTGTTCTACCAGTATGACTTCGGTACTCTGACATTTATGTTTGTGTTGCTGCAGATAATGCAACAACTTGGCGGTCAGCATGGGATCACGTAACACGACACGAGATACATTGCGGGCGCTGAGTAACTCCTCGTCTTTGCGCAAGTCAGCCAAATCCTGACCGGTTCTGGCCAGCACCGGGATTTCGGCATGACCTAGAAACGCTACCCAGCCCTGCAGATTTCGCTTTTCCGCCCCTTGCATACTTGTCACTCCATACTTTTTCCCGAAACCGTCAGGTTGTCGGCTAATTCAGGAAAAACTTTACAGGAAAAACGTGGTGGCGCTAATAAAAAGGAGCATTCCCCTTACCTTTAGTTTTTTTGGTTACATCTCAACAGCGTCTCAAACTGGTCAATCGGTACCGGCTTGCTGAACAGGTACCCTTGGTAGTTAGTGCAGCCACTGCTTAGAAGGAGTTGTCGTTGCTCTTCCGTTTCCACTCCTTCAGCAATGACGCTAAGATTCAGGCTTTGTGCCATGGCAATGATAGTGCGCACAATCGCGTTGTCGCCGCTATCGATTACAATATCACTTACGAACGAGCGATCCACTTTAAGCTGGTCAAGCGGTAGTCGTTTGAGGTATTGCAGAGATGAATAACCGGTGCCGAAGTCGTCCAATGAGAAATGGACCCCGATTTTTTTTAGTGCGTTCATGGTTGCAATGGTATCTTCGATGTTTGTCAGCATCATGCTTTCTGTCAGTTCCAGCTTGAGTAGCCTCGGATTAATGGCATAACGTTGTACCATAGTGTGTACTTGAGCCACGAAATCAGGTTGGAGGAATTGATTGGCGCTCACGTTCACCGACAGAACAAGTTCACGGGTGAGAGCCGCCTGCTGCCATGTCTTGAGTTGGGCACAAGCTGTCTCCAGAACCCATTGCCCGATGGGTCGTATCAACCCGGTTTCTTCCGCCAGTGGAATGAATTGCAGGGGAAGCACCAAACCCCGTTCAGGATGTAGCCAGCGGATCAGTGCCTCTGCACCCAATGGGCGGTTTGAGTTGTCCACTTGGATTTGGTAGTACAACTGGAATTGTTGGGTATCAAGCGCCTTGCGTAATTCGCCTTCCAGTGAAGCTCTGGCTTTGATGCTTGATTGCGTCTGTGGGTCAAAGAAGCGATAGGTATTGCGACCAGCATTTTTGGCTTGATACATGGCGATATCGGCTTGTTTCAACAGCTCCTCTATGGCCTGATGATGACCGCTGAACAGTGTGGCGCCGATGCTGGAGGTGCTACGGTGTTCGTGTGTTGCGAGCCGGTAAGGCTGGCTAACGGTAGTAAGAATTTTCTCGCAGATGGTTTTTGTTTGTGCCGCCGCTTCAAGTGCATATTCGCTCAAGTCTTCGAGGATCACCACGAACTCATCGCCGCCCAGGCGAGCCACGGTGTCTCCTTTGCGTATGCAGGACTGCAAGCGTTGCGCGATCTGTTGCAGCAACAAATCACCAATGTCATGTCCAAGGGTGTCGTTTAGGGTCTTGAAATTGTCCAGGTCAATGAACAACAGCGCACCTTCGTTGCCGCGACGCGCTCTGGAAACCACAGCCTGCTGAAGTCGATCCATTAGCAGCCTTCTGTTGGGCAGGTTGGTTAGTGGGTCATAGAACGCCAGATTCTGGATCTTCTCTTCCGCTGCCTTGCGCTCCGTAATGTCTGTGTGTGTTCCAACATAATTGGTTATGACCCCATTATTTCCTTTGACAGCGGAAATGGTGAGTAATTTGGGGTACTCCTCGCCATTCTTACGTCGATCCCAGACTTCTCCTCGCCATGTTCCAGTGCGTTGTAATGTCTCCCACATCTCGTGATTGAAGTCACTGCTATGGGGGTCAGTATTGAACAGGCGCGGCAGGCCCATAGCTTCCTCGGCTGTATAGCCGGTAGAGTCCGTAAATGCCTTGTTGACCCGCAGAATTACACCCTCTGCGTTAGTTATTACCATGCTTTCCTTCGATTCGAAAGCGACTGAGGCGATACGCAGTTCGGTTTCGGCCTGCTTTCGCTCGCTGATGTCACGAACTATCAGGAGGTCGACCATCTCTCCTGCCCAGGTAGTCAGTGCATTGCTGACCTCAACCGATAACCTGGTCCGGTCTTTGCAAACCAGTGTGGTCTCATAAACCCCGGCCTCTGTCCCAGTGAACACCGCGGAATGAATGTCATCGATTTTCTTAAATTCTTCGGGAACGATAAGTTGTTCGATGTGCAGAGACAGCAATTCAAAATTTTCATATCCGGTAATTTCAGTCATCCGTTCGTTTGCATAAACGATAGCTCCACTCATTTCAGCAATCAGCATCCCGTCGTTGGCGTTTTCTGCCAGCGCCCTAAAATTGAGCTCACTCCCTTGCAGTTCATTTTCCTTTACGGCCAACGCGGTTGTCATGGCATCGAATGCTTTTGCCAGTTCTCCAATCTCGTCATTCGTGCTAATCCCCAGCGTCCGGTGGTTTTCCAGTTTGCTTGGCAAGGTTTTTACATGTCTTGTAATAGCCAATAGCGGATTCGTGAATCGCTTCATCAAGAACCAGACAAGGATCAATACCAGACCAGTGGTCGCGATGACTCCCACGATAAAATAGAAGCGTGCCCGATAGAATGGGGCGTATGCTTCAGCGATCGGGTAGTTGGACCCAAGTATCCACCCGGTTGGATTGACGTGTATGAATGTGACAAACATTTTTCCGCCAAATGAAGTGACGGTTTCCCCACTCCCTTCAAAGCCCTCTACTGCCTTGTCAAGCATGTTGTTTGTGCCAAGAGCTTGACCTGGCTTGAGGATGCGATCCCTGTTGGGATGCAGGATCATCATGCGATTCTTGTCGCAAAGGTAAAGATAACCTGTCTGGCCATTCTTGATATTGAGAAGATTGGCAAAGATGTTTTTCCCCAGGAGAAGAAAGCTGCCTTGAAGAATGGCAACGAGTTCCCCACGATCATTCAGGATGGGCACAGTCATTGCCAGCACCGGTTCACCGGGATGATGGGTGGCCAAATAGGGCTGTGAGATGTATGGTTTTCTGGTGGCGACTGTTTGCTGGAAATATTCACGAAACGAAAGGTTTGCCCCACGCCGGATAGGAAGATATGGGCTTTCTGCAATGAGATTTCCTTCTTTTGAAATCAGAAAAAGGCCATTATCGAAGAGGGTATGAAGGCCTTTCTGCGCATCCAGAAAACGTTGCGCAGCAGCAGGGTCTTTAATTGCATTGGACGGTATGGTTCCGGCGCTGGCAATGAGAATGTTTTGCGCAATTTTTATTTTTTCCTCGATGTTGCTGGCAATCGAGGACACCAGAGAGAATTGTTCTTTTGCCAGGGTATTGCGGAAATCCGCTTCAAAATAGGAAAGCGTGGCAAAAGAAATCATGCTCACAAACGTGATGAAAAGCGCCGAAATGGCGAGCGCCATCCTGGTATTCAGGCTCAAGTATTTCAATCTGTCTCCCCGTCTGGGATGGCTTAATTTACGACGGCGCCGTCTGTATTCTTGGTGCCGGAGACAAACGGTAAATAATCGGGAGGTATCCATTCGTCCGAGCCAAGGCTACTCAGAATTCGTCCATCCAACTGCATATATCGGCACTCCTGTGGGATTCTTTACCCTTTCGGATGACCCAGTCATAAACTGATTTGGACGAGAACGATCTAAAGTAATTTTTAAGTGTGTCGATAACTGGTAGGGCCGCCATCTAAAAGAGCGGATAGATAGCGTATATCGAATACTAAGGGGGCTCACCATGATCAAGAATCTGAAAATCGGCATGCGACTTGGATTGGCCTTTGGCCTCGTTATGCTCCTGTTGACCATCATGACCTTGATCAGTATTAGTCGGTTGGGATCCCTCAATCAGAATATGCAAAAAATTCTGGGTGATATGTACCCCAAAACGGTGATGGCTAACGAAATTGCCTATTTATCGACAGACAATGTGCGAATTGTCCGCGACCTCGTACTTAATCCTGATGAAAATGCCCAGGAGGCGGACAAGGGAACATTCTCAAAAAATGAAGACAGAATCACTGAAATTTACGCGCAGCTCGACAAGGGAATAGTTAGTGAAGAAGGCCGGGAATTGCTCAAAGCCATGAAGGAAGCACGTTTTGCTTTCCTGGGCTATACAGGCGAGGTAGCTGGCTGGGCGATGTCTCATAGACGCGAAGAATCCATCAAGGCTTTGTATGGTGAAAATAGCAAGGCGCAAGGTGCCTATCTAGCCACAATCAAACAATTGGCTGCATTTGAGGAAAAGAGGATGGATGATGCGGCCAAACAGTCTGCCGATAGTTTTGCGACGACACGCAACTCAATGATTATCCTGGCGATCATTGCCATTTTGCTTGGAGTTGGTGCCGCTTTTATGGTAACCCGTTCCATAACCTCTCAGCTTGGCGGTGAACCGGATTACGTGACTGGAATCGCCAACAGCATCGCCGTTGGCGACCTGACCATGAGCGTCCTCACCAAGTCCGGGGATACCTCAAGCATGCTGGCCAGGATGAAACAGATGCAGGAAAAGTTAAAGGAAATGGTTGCAGCGGTTCTTGCTAGCGCAGACCAAGTTTCCAGCACTGCCGTTTTATTATCCAGCTCCTCCAACCAGGTGGCAAATGGCGCGCGCCAGCAGTCCGAGGCCGCTTCTTCCATGGCCGCTTCAATAGAAGAAATGACAGTCAGCATAGATCATGTGACCGAAAACGCAAACGAAGCAAAAAATGCTTCCAGTCATTCGGACGAGCTGTCAGAACAAGGTGCGGTGGTAATCCAGAACACTGTGGCGGAAATGTGTGAAATCGAGAGTGCTGTCAAGGAATCTTCGCAAAGCGTTCAGGCTCTTGAACATCAATCCGGCGAGATTTCTGCGGTCGTCAATGTCATCAGGGAGATTGCCGATCAAACCAATCTGCTGGCACTCAACGCTGCAATTGAAGCGGCCCGGGCGGGCGAACAGGGCCGAGGTTTTGCAGTTGTCGCTGACGAGGTGCGCAAGCTGGCGGAGAGAACAGCCAAATCCACCGAAGAAATCGCCGGTATGATCAAAAAAATGCAGGGCAGTACGCGGGATGTGGTGGTTAGCATGGAGAGCAGCGTTAACCAGGTGAGTAGTGGCGTGGTGCTGGCAAATCAGGCAGGTCAGTCGATTACGCAAATCAAATCCGAATCGACCCGGGTAGCACAGGTCGTTGGCAACATTTCTGAAGCACTTCGGGAACAGAGCGAAGCGAGCCGGAACATCGCACAAAATGTGGAAAAAATTGCTCAGATGTCGGAAGAAAACAGTGTGGCGGTATTGCAATCCGCCGACGCCGCCCAGCATCTGGAAAAACTTGCATTGTCCTTACAAAACACAATTGGTCGCTTTAAGGTGGCCTAGTACTGGCTACGCTTGGGGAACGTGCATCACCCTATTTTGACTTTATTGGTGCTGATGAGAGGAGTCGAACCTCCGACCTACTGATTACGAATCAGTTGCTCTACCAACTGAGCTACATCAGCCCTGGGGATCGGGAATTATACCGGAATGGGTGTGGTGCGTCAGGACTTGAACATGATATCCCTTGAGGAGGATCGCAGGTGCTGACCGCCATCCACGTACAGTGTGGTCCCGGTAATGGCGTGTGCTGAGGCCAGATAGACGGCAGCCTGGGCGATATCTTCCGGGAACGAAGCGTGCCCGAGCGGGGTATTGTGGTGTGCCAGGGCAAAGTCCGTTTCGGACTGGGAGCCGGAGGGCAGCGTAATTCCGGGAGCCAGCCCAACCACGCGCAACACCGGCGCATAGCATTGTGCCAGCAACCGGGTTGCAGTTTCCAAAGCGGCTTTTGAAAGCGTATAGGATAAAAAATCCGGGTTGAGATTGATGAGTTTCTGGTCCAACAGATTGATGATGACTCCGGGAGCGCACTCCCGTGTTGGTTTGCTCAGGCCTTGCTGACGATGCGCTTCATACAGCTGGCGTGACAGCACCAGCGGAGCGTTCAAGTTGATCGCCATATGACGCTCCAGCATCTCGGGGCGAATGCTTTGTCCGTCGTCGAATTCAAAAAGGGAGGCATTGTTAATCAGGCAATGAGGCAGCCCCATGCCCTCGATGCAGGCTGGAATCAGGGCGCTTGCCTCGGTGGGTGAAGCCAGATCGGCCTGGAGGGCCAATGCAGACCGACCCATTTCCCTGATTTGAGTCACCGTTGCCTGTGCCTCGAGCTCCGACCCGTGATAATGGACGACAATATCCCAACCTGCTTCGGCCAGCGCCAGAGCCATGCTTTTCCCCAATCGTTTGGCTGCTCCGGTGACGAGGGCGATTTGGGGAGATGGCGGGTTGCGATTCATTTCAACAAGCTATCGAGAGTTTCAGGCCGAATGCCAAAAACGGTGTCGAGCGTGAGCGGGGCGCCTGGAGGCAGGACATTGTCCAGGCGCATGGATGCAAGATTGTCTCGCGACATCAGCATGGGTCCAGGCAGGGCTTCAAACATCAAGGCCTGCAACGTTCCTAGCCAGGCAGGAAGGGGTACGATGAGGCGAGTATGCCCGGTGCGTCGAGCCGCAAATTGCACCAACTCGGCCAGGGTCAGGATTTCGGGGCCGGCCAGGTCGTAGCTTTGACCTAGGGTCTGCGGCATGGCAAGGGAGCGTACCAAAGCTTCAGCCACATTCTCCACGCTAACGGGCTGAAATCGGGCCGTGGCACAAGCGAGCGGCAGGACAGGAAAGCGCCGGGCAAGTTTTGAAAACAGATTGATGAAATTGTCGTGTGCTCCAAAAATGACCGAAGGACGAAAAATGGTCCAGTCCAGATCGCTGGAGCGGACGCGCTGTTCTCCTTCTCCTTTGCTGCGCTGATACATGGAAGGACCGGCACGATCTGCGCCCAAAGCGCTCATATGCAGAATACGCCGCACTTCCCGAGCCTTCATGCTGTCCAGGATCCTTTGCACCAGATCCACGTGTGCTGCCTTGAACTGTAACCCATAAGGCTTTGCAGGTTTGTCATGAAGCAGCCCAACCAGATTGATGACTATTCCCGCAGGCCCAATCTGGTGGCATAAGGATTCCAGGAATTGCGGTTTATATAGGGAGCCCTCCACCCATTGGATTTGATGCGTCCGTGAGTTCTGGTGCGGATGGGGAAGAAGACGCGTGGGAATGATGACAGAATATCCGCGCTCCACCAGTCGTGCCGTGACAGAACGACCCACAAACCCACTGCCACCAATGAGGAGGACGGGAGGATACGACATGAATTTTGAAGTGTTTTTTTATTGGTGCCGGATGCGTACCACGATATCCACCCCTTCCTGAATCATTCCCGGAGGAAGTTTGGGCAGCCCCTCCACGCGCAATTCTTCGGATTCAATATCCATTAGCATGCCGGAATCTACGTCGAAGAAATGATGGTGCGGGATCGTGTATGTGTCGTAGAACACGCGCTCAGGGTCGATGATCACTTCTCGGACCAGCCCCTTTTTTTCTAACAAATTAAGCGTGTTATAGATTGTTGCCTTGGAAACTTCCGAATGTTCCTGATTGACCAGAGCCAACAGCTGATCGGCGGAAAGGTGCTGTCGCCGCGAAAAGAGGGCTTTGGCAATAACCAGTCGCTGGTGCGTTGGAATGATGTCGTGCTGACGTAGTAGTTCAGCGACATGAGAACGATCCGGGGTCTGGGTTTCCATGGTTGGAGGCAAAATTTCCGTTGTTTGAGGCCTAGGATTCCCTAATATAGCCCGGATTGACGCAAAATTTCAATTACCCCAATGCCTTGGGCAACGGGAATACGACATTTTCCGGTGTTCCCTCCAGTTCATGGACCGTTCCCGCCCCCAGCGCCTGAAGGCGTTCGACCACTTCGTTCACGAGCACTTCCGGGGCTGAGGCCCCTGCCGTGACGCCGATCCGGGTTTTTCCGACCAACCATTCAGGCTGGAGATCGGCGGCTCGATCCACCATATAGGCGTCAATGCCCCGGTGAGCCGCTACTTCGCGTAACCGATTGGAGTTGGAGCTGGTGGGGGAACCTACGACGATGACCAGATCGGCCTGGGTTGATAAGGCTTTAACGGCATCCTGGCGATTTTGGGTGGCGTAACAGATATCGTCCTTTCGCGGTCCTTGAATGGCTGGAAACCGCAGGCGCAACGCTTGTATCACGCGCTGGGCATCGTCTACCGACAGGGTGGTCTGGGTGACATAGGACAACTGGTCCGGATTCTTGATAGCCAGGTTGGCCACATCCTCGGGGGTTTCGACCAGATAGATGCGATCGCGCGCCTGTCCCAGTGTCCCTTCCACCTCCGGGTGGCCGCGGTGTCCGATCATGATGATTTCACGACCCGCTGCGTGTAGGCGTGCCACTTCAGTATGGACTTTGGTTACCAAGGGGCAGGTCGCGTCAAACACATGCAGTCCGCGCGCGTCGGCTTCTGCCCGGACTGCCAATGAAACGCCATGGGCGCTGAAAATGACGGTGGCACCGGTGGGGACTTCACTCAGGCGCTCAATGAAGACAGCCCCTTTGTTTTTGAGGTTATCGACGACAAAGCGGTTGTGGACCACTTCATGGCGCACGAAAATGGGCGCGCCGTACCGCTCCAGGGCGCGCTCAACGATTTCGATGGCACGATCCACACCGGCACAAAACCCCCGGGGATTGGCCAGGATAAGAGGGATGGGGGAGCGGGGCAGAGACATTACAGCGCATCCCCGGTTGCACCCGGCCAACCGAAACGTTCTTCCTTCCACGGGTCGCCCTCATTGTGGTATCCACGCACCTCCCAAAAACCGGGACGGTCCCGTTCGTGCAGCTCAATCGCTTTAAGCCATTTGGCGCCTTTCCAGGCATATCGTTTTGGCACGATGATTCGTACTGGCCCCCCATGTTCGCGCGGAATCGGGTGATCTGACCATCTGTGCGCAATAATGACGTCGTCATCCAGAAGGGCCATCAAAGGTAAATTGGTTGTGTAGTCGTCATAGCCATGGAGCGTGACAAACCGAGCCGTCTCCAGTGGACTGGCCAGAGCAAGCAAGTCGCGCGCGAGGACGCCACGCCATGCCATGTCCAATTGCGACCAGCGGGTTACGCAATGAAAATCGGATATTGACGTGGTCTGGGGTAACCTCTGAAAGGCAGCCCAATCCAGATCCTGCTCAAGTTGTACCAGACCGAATACCCGGAGGCGCCAACGATCCAGGGGGATGTGGGGCTGGATGCCCAGATCCAGAATCGGAAAATCACGGACTTCGGTTTGACCCTGCGGAATGCGCGCATTGGCATTGATGCGCCCGGGTTTCATCTCCCTTCGGGTCACGGCAATTTTGGCTTGGATCAGTTTGTTCCAGTCAGTCATTTGCTTGTCTTCAAACTATCCCACAGCAGAATGGCGACCCCAATGGTGATGGCCGAGTCTGCCAGATTAAATGCGGGCCAGTAATAACTGCCCACATGCCATTGAATGAAATCGGTCACCGTTCCAACCAACACACGATCAATCAGATTGCCGAGGGCCCCTCCCATGATCAAGCTGAGTCCGAGGCAAAAACGGCGATTTTCAGCATGGCGGTAGATCAGAATACCCATGAACAGGAGGGCTGCCAAGG
>VFSW01003273.1_pt1 | contig 24331 bp, 25 predicted proteins | sample 5358111 | NCBI WGS metagenome assembly VFSW01 (sample SAMN11554181, study PRJNA540505) | mine drainage metagenome | isolation source: sediment from site ElyBrook_90M | place: USA: Ely Copper Mine, Vershire, VT | collected 2017
CGGCGGCGGGAAAGGCCCCGAGGCGCGCGGCGGGCGGGAAGAAGGCTCCTCCGGCGGACGGCAGCATCGCGGGTAGGCTGGCGGCGCCGGTGGACTGCGCGAAGAGGGCCAGGGCGGACGCGGCGGCGGCGACTCGGGGGGAACGGAGTTTCATGGGAGCCTCTCTTCGGGCAGTGTAGCCCCGCGGACGCGGCGCCGCCACCGTTCGACGGTAAAACTCGCGATAAAGTTCGGTAAAGCCGGCCTTGTAGGGGGGAACCGCTTTTGATTGAATTGACGCATGGCCGCGGAATCGGGGAATCTGGTCCTCGTCGTCGACGACGACGACGGCATTCGCGAGCTCCTTTCCCTTCTCATCACGAAGGAAGGCTTCCGCGCCGAGTCCGCCGTCGACGGCGAAGACGCGCGCCGCAAGGCGCTGGCTCTGAAGCCGAGCCTGATCGTGCTCGACCTGATGCTTCCGCGCTACGGCGGCTTCGAGCTCCTGCGCCAGCTCCAGGGCACCGAGCTCTCGGGCGTGCCGATCATCGTGGTGACGGGGCGCTACACCGACCGCAGCACCTCCGACATGATCCGCCAGGAATCCAACGTGGCGGAACTGCTGGAGAAGCCCGTGAAGGTCCCGCGCTTCGTCGCCGCGCTGCACCGCATTCTGCGCCCCGCTCCGGCGGTCGACGGCGCGACGGAGGCCGCGTGAGCGATCAAGAGGCGGCGCCTCCCGGCCCTCCCGGCGAGAAGCTGGTCCTGCTGGTCGACGACGACGAGAGCCTCCTCGACTTGATGGAGCACGTCGTCAAGAAGGAGGGCTTCCGCACCGACCGCGCCGAGGACGGCGCCGAGGCCCTGCGCAAGACGCAGGCGCTGAACCCGGACATCATCGTCCTGGACATGATGCTTCCGGGCTTGGGGGGCTACGAGGTCCTGCGCCAGCTCCAAGCCGCGGGCCACGGCGGCGTTCCGATCATCGTGGTGACGGGACGGCAGATGGACGCCCAGGGAGTGGACCTGATCCGCCAGGAGCCGAACGTCAAGGAATTCATGGTCAAGCCGGTGCGTCCGGCGATGCTGGCCGCAGCGATTCACCGGATCCTGAACACTCAGCCTTCCCGCTCGCCGCGCCGCGAGCCGGGCACCTGACATGGGCTGGCGGCGCGGGCTGCTGACGGCGGCCGGGCTCTTTGTCTTCGTCTACGCGGCGGCGTGCGTCGACGTGGTGCTGCGGGCGCGCTCGGCCTATCTCGAGGGCGAAAAGTGGATGGCCTGGAGCGAGCATCCCGAGCTTAAAAAAGCGCACTTCGACGCGGTGCTGGCCGAGCGGCGCAGGACCTTCGAGGCCGAGCGCGACGCGGGCAAGATCACGGCCGCCGAGTTCGGCAAGAAAGTGGGCCTGGCGACGTTCGAGCGCGATCAGGCGGTGGCCGAGAGCTCGCTCAAGTACGCCTACGTCTGGTACCAGACGGCCGCCGAGCTGTTCACTCCTCCCGAGAGCCGCTGGACATTGATGTCGCGCGAGAAGATGAAGACGACCCGCGAGCTCTGGAAGAAAGAGCTCGACGCGGGTAAGATTCCCTACCAAGACTACATGCTGGAGTAGGGCATGGCGCGCCTCCTGGTCGGGATCGCGCTGCTGCCGCTGTCCGCGGCGCTGTTCTGGGCGGCGGCCAAGGCCTTGGCGGGCGTGGCGCTGGGCGCGTCGGCCGCGGCGCCGTTCACGGCGGGGCTGGGGCTGGTCGCGGCCGCCTGGATCCTGGGCCGTCACGTGATCGACCCGGCGGGACGCTACGGCTGGGCGCCGCGCACGGCGCGCTGGATGTACGTGCTGGGCCACGAGCTGACTCACGCGCTCGCGGCCTGGACCTCGGGAGGCAAGGTGTTCGCGATCCACGTCGAGGAGAAGGGCGGCCACGTGGACCTCTCGCACTCGAGCGCCTTCGTGGCGCTGGCTCCGTACTGCGTGCCGTTCCACGCCTTGATCGTGGTCGCGGGCTATCGCGTCCTGTTGTGGCTGAAGCCCGAGGCGCAGGCCGAGACGGTCTTCCTCCTTCTCATGGGCGGGGCGCTGGCCTTCCACGCGTTCATGACGTGGGAGACGCTCACCCAGGTCAAGCAGCCGGACCTGGACGCGGCGGGCGGGACCATTTTTTCCTTCGCTCTGATCGGCGCGGCCAACGGCCTGGTCGTCCTTCTTCTTCTCAAGGCGCTTTTTCCCGAGAGCGTGGCTTTCGGCTCGGCGGCGAAGGCGGCGGGCTTGGGCGCGTGGTGGTTCTGGACGAAGGCGTGGATGCTGGCCTGGCCGAAGGCGAAGGATTTGTGGCGCCGGATGCGCGCATGACCGATCTTCGCCGCGAGTTCGGCCGCAAGGCGTTTCACATGCTCTCGCTCGTCTACTGGGGGGCGTTCGTCCTTTTCGGCTGGCCGAGGATCGTTCCGCTGATGGCCGGGTGGCTCGTCGTCGTCCTGATCATCGAGACCGTGCGCCTGCGCGTGCCGTCGATCGAGCGGATGCTCGTGGGGCTCTTCGACGGGATGATCCGCGACACCGAGCGCCGTCACTGCAGCGGCATCTTCCACACGACGGCCGGCAGCCTGACGGCGATGATCGTCGCTCAGGGCGATCCCGTCATCGTCGGCGCGGCCGTCGGCTCGCTGGCGTTCGGCGACGCCGCGGCGGCGCTGGTGGGCAAGGCCTTCGGCCGCACGAAAATCCTGGGGAGCTTGAAGTCGGTCGAGGGCTCGCTCGCCTGCTTCGCCGCCTGCTTCGCGATCGCGATCGCGGTCGGCGTGCGCCCCGGCGCGGCGCTGGCCTCCGCCGCGGCCGCGAGCGCCGTCGAGCTCCTGCCCACGACAGGCTTCTTCAACGACAATCTCTGGATGCCGATCGCGGCGGCGGCCGTTCTGAGAGCCGTGGGCGCGCGATGAGCGGGAAGTTGTCCACGGAATTCACACCCCCAACTGTTGTTAACAACAGTTCATTCTTCACATGCAGCGGAAATGCGCGGCTCAAGAAAAGCTATCTGATTTTGAGCCTGTTCTTCGTTGGGATTAATGTTTTCGCCGAAACGGTCAATGTGAACAATCCGCAGAAGAGAAATCGTTCCGGCGTGGTGACCGGACTTTCTAATGCGAGATACGTAATTCGACTTTGCGAGGGAAAGGAATCGACGTGTGTCATCGATATCACCTCTCATTCTCGATGTAGAATGAAATTTACCGACTCGATCTCGATCGATGGAAGCATGTCGGAAAATCTGAATCGATTCACACACCAATGCCCGATGTATTCGTGGAGAAACACGGGCGGGGTTTTTATCGTCGAACCCAAGGATTTGGCGGACAGTGCTTTGAACGTCGAAGTTGGACCGGTATTGCGTGAAAACTTAGCTGCAGATGATTTGATCTCTAAATTGACGCAAATGGCAAAACTCACGACTCCGGAATCTGTCGGGGGAGTTTCCTTTTCAGGGACTGGAGGCCATCCTGACGATCGCCGCGTCGTGAAATACGATCTGCCCCGCGGAATGTTCAAAGACCTTTTAATAATCGCAGCGAAGAATACGATGCCTTCATGGTGGATGGTTCGGTCGCTTGTCCCGGGCGGAGCGTGTGAAGCGCACGCCAGGATATATGGGAACGGCCTCAAGAACAACAATCAGCCCATCAAGCGCCAGCAGAACTGACCAATCGATCGAAAAATGCCCCGACTCGCTTTAGCTTCCCGCCGCGTCGAAGGGCTCTCGGGCGCGGTGCGCCTGATCCTGGAGGAGGCGCGCGCCGCCGTCGACGCGGGCTGGTTTGTGGACGTCTATTCCGAAAAGATCGACGCCGACGCGGTGCACGCGGTCGGGGCGCGGCCGCACCGCGTGGCGCGCTGGCCGTGGGGCTCGTGGCTGAAGCGGCGCGCGTTCGCGGGTCTGGCGGGCCGCGCCGCGCGCGGCGCCGACGTCGTCCACGGCCACGGCGACCTGCTCGCTCAGGACCTGCTGAGCCTGCACAACTGCGTGCACGCCGCGCACGAGGCGGCGACGGGGCGGCCTCTGCCGCCCTCCGACGCGGTCGGCCGGATGCACGCGCTCCAGCTTTCGCGGAGAAAGTTCCGCCTGCTCGCCGCGAACTCGCGGCTGATGAAGGACGACGTGATCCGGCGCTTCGGCGTGCCCGCCGGCATGATCGAGGTCGTCTACCCCGGCTTCGACCCCAAGCGCTTTCGTCCCGGCGACCGCGCGCGCTTCGGCGCCGCCCTGCGCGCCGAGCTGGGGCTGACGGTGGACCAGCCCCTGTTCGGCCTGGTCACGTCCGGCGATTTCGAGAAGCGCGGACTGGCGGCGTTCCTGCGCGCCTTCGCCGCCGCCGAGCGCGAGGTCCCGACCGCCCGCGCCCTCGTCGTGGGCAAGGAGACGCGGCCCGGGCCGTATCTGAAGCTCGCGGCGGAGCTGGGCATCAAGGACAAGGTCTTCTTCCGCGCGCCGGCCGTCGACGTCGAGACCCTGTATCACGCCCTCGACGTCTACGTCCACGCCGCCAAGTGGGAGGAGTTCGGCATGACCGTGCTCGAGGCGCTCGCCTGCGGCGTCCCGGCGATTGTCGGCGCCAGGGCGGGGGCGTCGGAGCTGCTGGAAGGAAGTCCTCGCGAATTCGTCCTCGCCGACCCGAACCCCGAGGCCCTGGCCGCCGCCATGGTCCGCCTGGGCCGCGATCCCGTGCTGCGCGCGCGCCTGTCGGCGGCCGGCTCCGCGGCCGCCGCTCCGCACACGCTCGCGGCTCACGGCCGGACGGTCCTTTCCCTCTACGAGCGGCTCGTAAAAAAGTAAAATCACCGCCATGGAGCCGATCGAGCGGGCGCGAGGCGCCGTGCGCCTGCTGGGATCGGCGCTTCACCTCTTCCTGCGCGTGATCGGGTGGCTGTTCCTCGTCGCCGTCCTGCTCGCCGCCGGCCTGGGCGCGTACGCCTACCGCCGCTTCAGCCCCGAGGACGCCCGGCGCCTGGCCGCCGAGCAGCTGACCGCCCTCCTGCATCGCGAAGTCACCATCGAGCGCCTCGTGCTCAGCCCGCACGGCTTGAAAGTCCTCGGCCTGCGCGTGCGCCGCGGGCGCGGCGACGTCGAGGGCGACCTGCTGACCTGCGATTCGGCCCTGGTCACGATCAGGCTGCACCCCCTGCTGAAGCGCCGCCTCGAGTTCAACACCGTGGTCCTGCAGTCGCCGCAGATCTCCTTGTCCCGGAACGCGGAGGGAAATTGGAACCTGGCCGAAGTGTTCGGCTCCACGGCCGCGGCCCCCTCGACCTTCCTGCCCGTCGCCATGGCCGCCGCCGAGACCGAGATACAGAACGGCGTCCTGCGCGTCAACGACCGCCTGCGCGGCCGGAAGTTCTCGCTCGAGAAGCTCGACATGCGCGTCGATTCCTTCGGCCTGGACAAGCCCTTTCCTCTGACGGTCAGCTTCACCAGCTCGGGGACTTTCGGCGGGCGTTCGATGACCGCGGCGGTCGGCCTGTCGGGGACCGTGGACCTCGCCCGGATGAATTGGTCGAGCGCCGCCGCGACGGCGGACCAGTTCCGCGTTCAGGCGGAGGGCCTGACTCTGACCGGCCGCGCGTCCGCGATCGGATTCTCCTCGCCGCGCGTCGAGGCCGAGGTCGCCGTCCCCGCGCTCGGTCCCGAGGCCTGGCGCCGCCTGCTCGGCCGAGACCCCGGCGTCTCGCTGCCCGCGACGCGGTGGACGCTCAAGGGCGGCATGCCCGCCTCCGGGATGCTGGACGTCGAGAAGGCGACCGTGCAGACTCCCGCCGGGAACGCCTCGGCCGTCGGCCTGTTCGATTTCGCCGCCGACACCCCGACCTTGAGCGTCGAGGTCGACGCGCCCGACGCCGACCTCTCCGCGGTCGCCTCGTGGTTCCCCGCGGCGGCCCCGCACGGCCTCTCCGGGAAGGCGAGCCTGCGCGTTTCGGTCACCGGCTGGCCCGGGCGCCTGCAGGCCCGCGACGCCGAGCTCGTCCTGCGCGGCTTCGGCGGCGTGTGGGGCGAGCGCCGCGTCGAGGGCGCGGACATCGACGCGACCGCCGGCGAGGACTTCTCCCGCCTGAAGGCGACCGTGTCGAAGGGCAAGGCCTTCGCCGTCGGCAACGTGTTCGACGAGATCTCGCTCGCCCTGACCCTCGACCCTCGAAACGTGACGATCGAGCGCCTGGCCCTGCGCTGGGGCGGCTCGCGCGTGCGCCTGCGCGCGCGCGCCGCGCGCCGCGTGAAGGCCGCCGCCCCGAAGGAGATCGAGCTCTCGGGCAGCGTCGACAAGGTGGACTGGGACGCGGCCGCGCGGCTGTGGGGCGACATCCGCGCCGCGATCTCGACGCGGACCGCCGCGGACGACGACGAGGACCGCCCGTGGCTGCGCACCTTCAAGTACTCGATCCCGCGCGGCTTCCCCGACACCACCGGCCGCGTCCGCGTCGGCGAGATCTCCCATCCCAATTTCTCGTGCAAGGACGTCGAGCTCCTGTGGACCCTGCGCGGCGTCACTCCGGCCCTCGACAAGGTCAGCGGCGAGGCCCGCCTCTCCTTCGGCCCCGGGCGCGTCAACGACATCCCGGCCGTGCAGGACGCCAACAGCTTCCTGCGCGTCGTCTTCCTGCCCTTCATCTTCATGCACAAGATGAACAAGCTCTCGGTCTTCAGCACCGCGACCGCGTACCCGAAGTCGCTCGACTTCCGGCGCATCGACGGCGAGTACGGCGCGTCCCGCGGCGTGGTGACGACGCGCTACTTCCACGTGGACAGCGACCAGCTCGTCGCCTACGCCGAGGGCACCGCGGACTTCGCCCGCGAGCGGGTGGACATGAACATCCTCACGCGCCTGGGCAGCTACGCCGGGACCCTGCCGGAGTGGTGGGTCGACGAGAAGGGGCGGCCCGCGATCGGCTTCCGCGTGAAGGGCGACATCAACGGCCCGGAGCTCGAGCCGCGCTTCAAGAAGATCGAGGAGAACGAGATCGAGCGGAAAGTCGAGGAAGGCCGGGCCCGGGCGCGCAAGCGCTTCGAAAATTTGGAAAAATTGCAGACCTTTTGACGCGGAGGAGAACGAGATGAGGCTCAACAAGATGGACGTGCTCGGACTGCTGCAGGAGCACGGCGCGGTGGCGAGCGGGCATTTCCGGCTCGCGTCGGGGCTGCACACGCCGGTGTATCTGCAGACGGCGCTGGTCCTTCAGTACCCGCACGTCGCGCAGAAGGTCGCCAAGGCGCTGGCCGCGAAGTTCGCGGCCCCGGCGGACGTGGTGATCTCGACCGGCATGAGCTCCGTCGTCCTCGGCCAGGAGGTCGCGCGCGCCAAGAAGTGCCGCGCGATCTTCACCGAGCGCGTCAACGGCGCGATGTCGTTCCGCCGCGACTTCAAGCTCGAGCGCGGCGAGAAGGCGCTCGTCGTCGTCGACGTGCTGACCACCGGCCGCTCCAACGGCGAGGTCGTCGCGCTCGCGCAGGCCTACGGCGCGCGCGTGATGGGCGTCGGCGCCATGGTCGACCGTTCCTCGGCGCCGCTGTGCCTGGGCGTGCCGACGCGCGGGCTCGTGTCCTACCCCCTGCAGGCGGCGCCGCCGGACTCGTGCCCGCAGTGCGCGGCGGGCGTGCCGCTGTCGACGGCGCGGCGCGAGCTGGAAGCCGGCGCGGACGGAGAGTGACATGATCGAGCGCTACACCCGCCCCGAGATGGGGAGAATCTGGTCCGACGAGCACCGCTTGAGGACGATGCTGAGAGTCGAGGAGGAGCTGCTCAAGGCCCTCGCGCCGAAGAAGGGCATCCCCGCCACCGAGCTCAAGACGCTCAAGCGGCTGATGGAGAAGTCCCTGCTCGAGGCCTCCCGCAAGAAGGAAGGCGCGGCCGGGCACGAGATCATCGGCATGATCTCCGCCGTCGCCGGCGAGCTCAAGAAGACCGCGCCGAAGGTGGACCGCTACCTGCATTTCGGGATGACCTCGTCGGACGTGCTCGACACGGCGCTGGCCCTCCAGCTGCGCGACTCCGCCGACCTGCTGATCGCGGGCTGGACCGCCGTGGCGGCGCGCATGAAGGCGCTGGCGCGGCGCCATGAGCGCACCTGGATGGTCGGCCGCACGCACGGCGTCCACGCCGAGCCCATCACCTTCGGCATCAAGGTCGCGGGCTGGCACGCCGAGGCCCTGCGCTGCCTCAAGCGCCTGCGCGCGGCGCGCGAGCTCGTCTCCTACGGCCAGGTCTCGGGCGCCGTCGGCGCCTTCACCCAGCTCTCCTCCGACGTCGAGGCTTCGGTGCTCGACGCGCTCGGCCTGCGGCCCGAGCCCGTCTCGACCCAGGTGATTCCGCGCGACCGCCATGCGGAGTACTTCCACGCCCTGGTGCTGTCGGCCTGCGCGATCGAGCGCGTCGCGCTCGAGATCCGGCACCTTCAGAAGACGGAGATACTGGAGGTCGAGGAGCCGTTCTCCGAGGGTCAGAAGGGCTCGTCGGCCATGCCGCACAAGCGCAACCCGGTGCTCTGCGAGAACCTGTGCGGCCTGGCGCGCCTGATCCGCGGCTACGAGGCCGCGGTGACGGAGAACTGCCTGCTCTGGCACGAGCGCGACATCTCGCACTCGTCCAACGAGCGGATCATCCTGCCCGACGCTCACATCGCGCTCGATTTCATGCTCGACCGGCTCGCGAAGGTCCTCGGCGGCCTGCAGGTCTACCCGGAGCGCATGAAGAAGAACCTCGAGAGCTCGCACGGCCTGGTGTTCTCGCAGAAGGTCCTGCTGCGGCTGATCGACGCCGGCCTGGGGCGGCTGGAGGCCTACGACCTGGTCCAGCGCTGCGCGATGAAGACGTGGAAGGGGGAGGGCTCCCTGCGCAAGACCCTCGGCGACGACGCCGAGGTCACGCGGCGCCTGTCGGCCAAGGAACTCGACGAGTGCTTCTCGCTGGAGCCCTACGCCGCGGCGACGCGCGAGATCCTCAAGCGCGGCGGCTGCCTTTAGCCGAGCCCACGGACGCCGCGGCCGATAAAATTCTCCTTCAGCGGTGTCCGAACCGCTAGAATCTCCTTGTACGGGCGCTCCCGCGCCCGCGAGGAGATTCCCCATGTCCGAGACCGCCGCCGAACCGCAGACTCTCGCCCGCGTCGTCCTTCATCCGACCCAGGAAAAGCGCCTCCTCGCCGGCCACAACTGGGTCTTCTCCAACGAGATCAAGGAGGTCCGCTCCGAGGTTCCGCCGAAGCCCGGCGACCTCGCGGTCATCGTGACCTCGACCGGCCACGAGCTCGGCCTGTGCTTCTACCATCCCAACAGCCTGATCGCGGGCCGCATGCTGACGCGCAGCCCGCGCGAGGTCATCGACGCCGAGTTCTTCCGCAAGCGCCTCGCCGACGCGATCGCCTACCGCGAGAAGGTGTGCCCCGGCGAAAACGCGTACCGCCTGTGCTTCGGCGAGTCCGACGGCCTGCCCGGCCTCGTGGTGGACCGCTACGGCGCGATCCTTGTTCTGCAGGTCCTCTCCGCCGGAATCGAGCGGCGCCTGGATCTGGTCGCGGCCGCGCTCGACGACCTGCTCAAGCCCCAGGGCATCTACCTCAAGAACGACCACCGCACGCGCGCGCTCGAAGGCCTGCCTCTCGAGTGCCGAATCCTCTCCGGCGCCGTGCCGGAGAAGACCCCGATCGTCGAGGGCGGCCTGCGCTTCGTCGCCGCGATCGGCGAGGGCCAGAAGACCGGCCACTACTTCGACCAGCGCGACAACCGCGCCTTCCTGCGCCCCTATTTCGCGGGCCGCAACGTGCTGGACCTGTACTGCTACACCGGCGGTTTCGCGATCAACGCCGCCAAGGGCGGCGCCAAGAGCGTGTTCGCGCTCGACAGCTCGGGCCCGGCTCTGACGCTCGCCAAGGAGAACGCCAAGCTCAACGGCGTCGAGGGGACGGTCTCCTTCGACGAGGGCGACGCGGAGGCCGCGCTCGAATCTTTCGCGGGCTCGCAGCAGCCCTTCAAGCCGGACATGATCGTGCTCGATCCGCCCAGCCTGGTGCCCGCCAAGAAGCACCTGCCCAAGGCCCTGCGCCTGTACTCGAAGCTGAACGCGCAGGCCATGAAGGCGCTCCCGCGCGGCGGGCTGCTGGCGACGGCGACGTGCTCGCATCACGTCGGGCGCGAGGATTTCGTCAAGATGCTGCGCGACGCGCAGACGAAGGCCCAGCGCTCCATCCGCATGATCGCGCTGAGAGGCCAGTCGGCCGACCACCCGGTCCTGCTCGCCATGCCGGAGACCGAGTACCTGCACTTCGCCCTTCTGGAGATCCTCTAGTCCCGAGGCCGGGCGCCCATGGAAGAAGACCGCTCGTCGAAGTTCTCGCCGTCCAAGCTCGACGTCTATAAGAACTGCGCCCGCCGCTACCAGTACAAGTACGTCGACCGCATCGCGCGCTACCGCAAGACGCCCGAGACCGTCGTCGGCACGTCCGTGCACGCGGCTTTCGAGGAGCTGTACGGGCTCGTGTCCGGCGGCAAGATCCCGACCCTCGACGAGGTCCAGGCTTTCTATCTCAAGGCGCTGGCTTCCGAGTGGGACGAGACGATCCAGCTGAAGGACGCGCGGTTCACGAAGGAGAACTGGACGAAGGTCGGCGCCGACTGCGTCGAGCTCTACTACAAGGCGCACGCGCCGTTCTCCGAGGACCGCACGATCGCCGTCGAGAAGCGCGTCGGGTTCCCGCTCAAGGTCGAGGACAACGAGTACCGCATCGAAGGATTCGTCGACCGCCTCTCGCTGGCCCCGGACGGGGCGTTCGAGATCCACGACTACAAGACCGCGAAGACCCTGCCCTCGCAGGAGCACGCGGACGCGGACTGGCAGCTGGCGCTGTACGAGCTCGCGGTCCGGCGCGAGTGGCCAGACGCGCGCGCGGTGCGCCTGAAGTGGCACTACGTGCGCCACGGCGCCACGCTGACGAGCGTGCGCGACGACGCCGCGCGCGCGCGCCTGCTGGAGGACGTCTCGAAGACGATCGCCGCGATCAAGCGCGACCACGAGTTCGCGCCGAACCCGGGACCGCTGTGCGACTGGTGCGAGTACCGCGACCTGTGCCCCGTCTTCGCGCACGCCGTGAAGATCGCCGCCCTGCCGCCCGAGGAGCGCAAGCACGACGACGGCGCGCGCCTCGTCAACGCGCTGGCCGAGATCGAGGCCAAGCGCCGCCGCCTCAAGGACGAGCTCAGGGCTCTCGATCTTGAGAAGGAGGGCTTGGACGCGCGCGTCGCGGACTTCGCGGAGGCGGCGGGAGTGACGACGGTGGCGGGGGAGGCGTCGGAAGCGACGGTGGCGATCAAGGACGAGATCCATCTGCCCACGAAGACGGGCGAGCCAGGGCGCCACGCGGAGCTGGAGCGGGAGGCGAAGGCGTCGCCTTTGTGGCCGGAGGTCGCGCGTTTCGACGGGCACGCGCTGCTCGAGGGCGCGCGTTCGCGCAAGTGGACCGGGGCGCTGCTGGCCGCGGCGGAGGCCCTGCTCGAGCGCTACGGCCGCCGCGAAACGTCCCGCGCGGTGCGCCTGCGACGGCGCCGCGCGGCCGACGAGGAGTAGCCCTCAGTCGAAGGCGTTCTTGCCGCGCTCCCCGCCGATGCCGAGCTGGACGGACAGGCTCATCCAGTCGGATTTCAAGCGGTCGGCCTGCGCCTCGAGCTCGTGCCAGCCCCGATCGAGCTCGAGCCCCCTGTCGCCCTTCGCCTTGCGGCCGGATCCTTTCGACCGCAGGCTCGTCTTCGTCGAGATTTTTTTCATGGCGTCCTCTTGCCCGCAGTATAGCCCCGAGCCTTTGCTTCGTCAACGGGATTCTGAAATCCGAAGCGTCCTTCTTTCGGCCCCCGCGCGGGACGGCTGAGGCGCGGCCCGCTGTCCGTTGGGCCCAGGTCTTTCGAGGCGGAGGACCTAGAATATAGGTCTTTAGTCCTACTTCAGTATAGGTCCTACGCCCCAGGTGCGGCCTGGGCCTTACGACTACTCTCCTCATCAAGAAGCGAGCGCCCGCACCGGACCCCTTTCCGGGCGGGACAAGGAGAAAACGCAATGAGACTCACGCTGAAGGTCGTCCTCGCGGTTCTCGTCGCCGCGCCCGCGCTGGGGAACCCGCTCCCCGCGCCGCAGGCCGGCATGAAGCGATGGATCGTGACGTTCAAGCCCACCGTGAAGCGCGAAGGCCGCGACGCGGCCCTGGCGGCCTTGAACGTGAAGGCGACCGCGCACATCGCCACGGACGGCAACACCGACAACGAGTTCTCCGCCGCGGTCGTCGACCTTCCGAACGGCCAGCGCCTCTCCAAGGCGCAGGTCGCGGCCTCCGCCGCGAGTTCCGACATCGTCGCGGTCGAGGCCGACCAGCGCGTGAAGTGGATCGAGCAGGCGGCGGTCTCCTTCCAGGCGACCCCGTTCGGCGCGGGCGTCGGCGGCTTCCACTTCCCGAAGGCCGGCCAGTTCGTCCAGAATCCTTCCATGGACGCCGCCCTCGCCCCCCGCCCCGAGGTCACCTGGGGCGTGGCTCGCGTGCACGCTCCGGCCGCGTGGGACACGACCCAGGGCGACGGCGTCAAGGTCGCGATCATCGACACCGGCATCGATCTCAACCATCCCGACTTGGCGGGCAAGGTGGACGGCGGCTACTCGGCGATCACGAAGACCGAGAATCCCGCGGACTATCAGGACGACAACGGCCACGGCACTCACGTCTCCGGCACCGTGGCGGCGCTTCGCGACGGCAAGGGCGTCGTCGGCGTGGCCCCGAAGGCGCGCCTGTACGCCGTGAAAGTCCTCGACGCGGACGGCTCGGGCAACCTCTCCGACGTCATCGACGGCATTATTTGGGCGACGAAGAACGGCATGCAGGTCGCCAACATGTCGCTCGGCGCCCCGTCCGACAGCCCGGCGATGCACCGCGCCGTGCAGTTCGCCAAGGGCAGCGGCCTGATCATCGTCGCCGCGGCCGGCAACTCGGGCCTGACCTCCAACCCCGGCGTCGGCTACCCGGGCGCCTACCCGGAGGTCATCACGGTCGCGGCGTCCGACGACAAGGACCAGGTCGCGCCTTTCTCCAGCCGCGGGCCGCAGGTCAAGTTCATCGCCCCGGGCGTGGACATCGTCTCCGACAAGCTCGGCGGCGGCACGGTCTCCTTCAACGGGACCTCGATGGCGACTCCCCACGTCACCGGCCTGGTCGCCCTGGCGGTCTCGCAGGGCTGGACGGGCCTCACCGGGCCGGACGGCGTTCTGGCCCAACTGACCAAGGCCGCCAAGCCCCTTCCGGGCCTGTCGAGCGACGAGCAGGGCGCCGGCATGATCGACGCCGGCAAGCTGGTCCACTAACCAAAGTCTTCCGCGCGGATTCAAGCAGGCCCCGGCCCGTTTCTCGGCCGGGGCCTTCGTTTCGCCAAGGGCCAGGCGCGGAATTGACATTTCGGCGCGCTCGCGTTGGCGGGGAAAAAAAGTTAATTTTGTGCCTGGCCCCTTTGTGAATTCAGGAGAGCGGAATGTGGAAAGTGTATAAGCTGGTCAACAGCGCGTTGAACGAATGCTACGCGGGGGCGACGGACGGCGATCCTCAGGCCTGTCTGCGCGAGGCGGCCGACGGAGAGATCGAGGTGATCGACTACTGGGACGGAGAGGAGCACAAGATCACGCTCGAGGTCTTGAAGGCGTTCGACGACCAGGTCGCGGCGATCGAGTTCCTGGGCCGCGCGCGCGAGCAGGGCAAATGCCTGTCGTCGCCGTGAACGCTTGAAGGCGCTCTTCGTCGTGAACCCCGCGGCCGGCCACGGCCGCGGCGCGGCGCGGTGGGAGAAGGCCCGCGCCCTGGCGGCCGGGCTGTGGCCGGAGCACGAGATCGCGGTCACCGAGCGGCCGGGGCACGGGCGGGCGCTGGCGCGCGCGGCGATCCTGGCCGGGGCGGAGGTCGTGCTGGCGGTCGGCGGCGACGGAACCTTGGGCGAGGCCGTGGACGGCTATCTCTCCGTGCCGGAGCCGGCGCGGAGGCTCGCCGCGCTGGCGACGTTCCCGGCCGGCTCGGGCTGCGATTTCGCGCGTCACGCGGGCGTGCCTCGCGAGCCGGCGGCGTGGGCGGCGGCGATGGCCGCGGGGCGGCGGCGGCGCCTCGACGCGGCGCTGGCGACCTTTCGAGGGCGCGACGGGGCTCCGCGCTCGCGCCACGTGCTCAACGTCGCGGCGCTGGGCCTGGCGGGCGACGTGGCGCTCGGCGTCGAGAGGCGCGGCAAGGCGCTCGGCGGCGCGCTGACATATCTCCTCGAGGGGCTGCTCGCGATCTCGGGGGCGCGTCCCCGGCGCATGAAGCTGGTCGTGGACGGACGCGAGGAGGCGCCGGCCGAGTACCATCTGGTCGCGGCGGCCAACACCAGCACGATCGGCGGAGGCATGAAGATCGCGCCGGGCGCCGACGCCGAGGACGGCCTGCTCGACCTGGTGACCGTCGGGCCGCTGCCGCGCGCCGCGCTCCTGCGCCTGATGCCGGCGGTCTACGCGGGAGGCCACGTCGGCGCGCCCGGGATCGTCCTGCGCCGGGCGCGGCGCATCGAGGTCTATCCGGACGAGACGCTCGCGCTGAACCTCGACGGGGATCTGGACGGCGCGACGCCCGCGGTGTTCGAGGCCCTGCCGAGGACGCTCGCCTTCCTTCTCTAGGCCGCGAGGCTTTAGGGCTTGGCGGGCTCGACGAGCTTCGCGTCGAACGGCCCGTTGAACGCGGCGAGAAACTGCGCGCCGCCGAAGCCCTCGATCTTCATCGTGAAGGCCGTTCCCGCGGGGATCACGGCGTAGCCGCCGGGCTTCACGGTCTCGGTCCGGGAGCCGAAGCCGAGGATCACGCGGCCCTTGAGGACGAAGAGCGTCTCGTCGGCGCTGTGGCGGTGCAGCGGGAGGACGTAGCCGTTCGGCATGCGCGCGATCGTCTGGACGGCGTGCGTCTTGGGGTCCTCGTAGATCAGGTGGTACTCCGCGCCGGGCGGGAGGCTTCCCGACGCGTGCCAGTCCACATCGCCGGAGGACATCACGACGGGCGCCGGCGCGGGGGCGTCCGCGGCCCGGGCGAACGGGGGGAGCAGCGCGAGCGCGGCCAGCGTCAGGGAGAGGGTCTTCATGGATCGAGTATACCGAAAAAGGCGCTCAGATTTTCGACGCGCGGCGGACGGCCGCGGGGCGGGCGAGCTCGCTCATGACGGAGAACAAAAGGTCGAAGTCCTCGTCGTCGAGACGGATCCGGTAGAGCATCTGGCGTATGCGCTGGAGGCGCGCGGCGGTGAAGCGCGGGGCGGCGGACAGCCGAGGCTCGAGAAAATCCCAGAGGCCGAGAAGGCGGTCGACCGCGACGGCGGGGCGGTGCTTTGGGGGATCGGCGGCGCGGGCCGGCGCCGGAGCGGTCAGCGAGAACAGCGCGACCGCGACGGCCTGGCCGAGATTGAGGCTGACGCCGTCCCGGCACGGGATGCGCGCCAGGTGCGGGCACAGCGCCGACTCCGCGCGCGTCAGCCCGTTCGACTCGCGGCCGAAGACCAGCGCGGTCCGGCCGGCGGCGCCGAGGCCTTCGGGCGCGCCGGGAAGCACGAACTCGTCCTGGCGCAGGACGGTCGGCCGGCGGCTGAAGGCGATCGCGGCGTCGCAGCCGCGCAGGGCGTCTCCGAGCGTCGGCACGAAGCGGGCCGCGTCGAGGATGGCGGGCGCGGCGACGCCGGTCTTGCGGGCCTCGGCGGGGACGGCGTTCCAGGGGGCCGCGGCGAGCACCAGGTCCGTCGCGCCGAAGCACAGCATCGCCCGGGCGGCGAAGCCGACGTTGCGGGGGTTCTCGGGCCCGACGAGCACGATGCGGCAGGCGGAGGCGTCCATGTCCTCTCGTGCGGCGGCGACGGCGGAAAAGTGGTGGCGAGGGCCAGGATTGAACTGGCGACACCCGGTTTTTCAGACCGGTGCTCTACCACTGAGCTACCTCGCCGTGTGGTGGAAAAGCGATTATGCCAGTTTCGAGGACGGGCCGCAAGACGGGAGCCCGCGAACCGTCGCCACGGGGCCCGCCGGTCGAGTACAATGGGGGCGTGCCGACACGACGCGCCGCCGCGCCCGCCGGTTTCGCCGATGCCCTGCTTCTCGGGCGCCGTCGGCGTCCGCCGCCGCCGCTTCCCCCCGCGCCGTCTCCGGAGCTCAAGCGCCTGCTGCCGCGCTTGGAACGCTTTCTCGCGGGCGTGGACGGAGACGCGATCGACCGTTCGGACCGCGTGCCGCCGCGCGTCGCCGCGGGCCTGACGACGCTCGGCGCCTTCCGCCTGCGCGTGCCCCGCGCTCACGGCGGTCTGGGCCTGAGCCGCGTGGACTTCCACCGCGCGGTCGCGCTCGTCGCGGCGCGCAGCGCGGGTCTGGCGATGGGGCTGACGACCCAGGCCCTGGCCGTCGAGCTGCTGGAGCGCGCCGGGACCGCGGCGCAGCGCGCGGAGATCCTGCCGCGCCTGGCCGCGGGCGAGCTCGCCGCGTTCGCGATGACGGAGGCCGAGGCGGGGGCGGACGTCTCGCGCACGGCCGCGGCCGCGCGCCGCGCGGGCGGCGGCTGGCGCCTCGACGGCCGGAAGGTCTGGATCGCCAACGGCCCCGTCGCGCGCTGGGTCTTCGTCTTCGCGCGCGCGCCGGGCGGCGTGACCGCCTTCCTGGTCGACGCGCGCGCGCCGGGATTCTCGGTCGAGAGGCGCTGCCGCTTTCTCGGGCTGCGGGGGATGGAGAACGGCGTCCTCCGCTTGAAAGGCGTCTTCGTTCCGGACGCGCGGCGCCTCGGCGGCGAGGGCGACGGCCTGCGGCTGGGCCTGGGAGCGATGACTCTCGCGCGGCTCAGCGGGGCGGCGCGCGCCTTGGGGATCGCCCGGGAATGCCTGCGGATCTCGCGGGAGTGGTCGCGGACCCGGCGCGTGGGCGGGCGCCCGCTCGCGCGGGACGCGTCGGCGGCCGAGCGGCTGGCGCGCCTGGAGGCCGTCGTCGCGGGCCTCTCCGCCGTGGGCGAGCGGACCGCCGCGTGGGCCGACGCGGGCCGCGAGGTCCGCTTCGAGTCGGCGCTGGCCAAGCTGTTCTGCGGGGCGGCGGCGTTCGAGGCCGCCGACCTGGCCCTGTCCCTGCGCGGGGCGCGCGGCTACGAGACCGCGGACTCCCAGCGCGGGCGCGGCGAGGCGCCCGAACCCGTCGAGCGGCTCCTGCGCGACGCGCGCGGCCTGCGCGTGATCGAGGGCTCCGAGGACATCCTGCGCTCGGCGCTCGCGCGCCGGATCATGGAGCTGGAAGGGGAGCGCGGCAACCCCGCGGCCGCCGCGTACGCGCGGGCCGACGAGGCCGCGCGGAGATTCGCAGAGGAGTGCGCGCGGCGATGAGAAAAGCGAGGATCAAGTCGGGCGAAATACTGGTCGTCGACGCGGGCGGCACGAACATCAAGATCTACGGGGGCGGGAGGAAAGTTCCGCTCAAGATCCCGTCGGGTCCGACGATGACGGCGCGCCGGATGGCCGCGGCCGTCCGGCGGGCGGCGCGGGGCTGGGACTACGGCCGCGTGTCCATCGGGTTTCCGGGGCCGGTCGTCGACGGCCGCTCCGCGAGCGACCCGGTCAACCTCGGCCGCGGCTGGAAGGGCTTCGACTTCCGCAAGGCTTTCGGGCGCCCCGTGAAGGTGATCAACGACGCGGCCCTGCAGGCGCTCGGGAGCTACCGCGGCGGGCGCATGCTGTTCCTCGGCCTGGGCACCGGGCTCGGGACCGCCTTGGTCGTCGACGGCGTCCTCCAGCCCCTGGAGCTGTCCCATCTTCCGTACAAGAACAAGAAGACGTACGAGGACTATCTCGGGCGCGAGGGTCTGGCGGCGCTCGGCAAGAAGCGGTGGCGGCGCGAGGTGTTCAAGATCACGGCGCTGCTGAAGGAAGCCCTGCAGGTCGAGGAGGTCGTATTGGGCGGCGGCAACGTCAAGAAGCTCAAGGCGATTCCGCCGGGCGCGCGCCTGGGCAGCAACCGAAACGCGTTCATCGGCGGGCTGCGTCTATGGGAGAACGAAGCGTGACCGCGCGGCGGGGCCTCGGGCCTCAGCCCGCTTTCAGCGCGCGGGCGTAGCGCGGATCGCCGCCGCGGATCGCGTCGGGGTCGACTCCCAGCCGCCGGCACGCGTCGAGCGTGAAGCGCTGGCCCCACAGCACCTGGGCGAGCCAGTCCTCGGACGAGACCTCGACGAAGGGCACGCCGATCGCCTTCAGATAGCGGCGGGCGGTCCGCCAGCGCGGCTCCTTCCGGCTCGAGAACCCGATCACGAGCGAGCCCTTGCCCACGGAGATGCGCGGGCCGTGCAGGAATTCCTCGAGGCCGAACGAGCGGGCGCGCAAGGGCACGGCCTCCTGCGTCTTGAGCGCGACCTCGGCGGCGACCCACTCGCGCAGGCCGTCGCCGAGGATCACGAGGTCGGTGTCGAGGCGCACGGCGGGAAACTTCGGCCCCCAGCGCAGGCTCTTTTCGATCGTCTTGAAGGGCGCGACCAGGGCGGCCTTGCGCGGCCAGCGCAGGAGCCAAGCCATCGTCGTCGTGAACGACTGGGTGAACGCGCCGGTGTCCTCGATCGGGCCGGTCACGAGGCGGCGCGGCGCCTTCCAGGGACTGCCCGCGCACGTCACGACGACGGTCTCGGCGCCGGCGCGGCGCGCCGCCTTCTCGGCGGACACGGTGTACGACTTCGAGCCGCGGTGGGAGAGGAACACGGCGAGGTCCCCGCGCGACAGTCGGTAGGGCCGGGCGACGAAGTCGTGGCTGTGCACCGCGCGCGCGTCGATTCCCGCCTGGCTCCACAGCCAGGCGGCGATGCGCGCGGCGTGATGGTTGGTGCCGACGCCGACGAAGAAGACCTTGCGGCCTTTTCGCGGCGGCTTCATCCACGCCGGGGCGGAGGCCGTCAGCGCGGCGCGCGCGAGCTCCGGCTGGGCGAAGACGTTGGCCTCGTAGCGCGAGCGGGTCATCGCAGGGACGGGGCCAGGCCGCGGGCCATGGCGAACTCGTAGGGAATCTCGACGAAGGCGCCGACGCGCCTCTTGGCGGCGCGGCGCAGGACGTCGGCCTTCACCTTGGCCTGGAGCTCGGGAGAAAGCGAGCGCAGCATGGCGCCGGTGCGGCCCGCGCCCTCGGTCATCGTGGCCCAGTACTCCTCGGGCGAGCCGAAGCGGAACACGCCGGTCTGGCGCCGGGTCACGATCTCGGTCAGGTTCGCGCGCGTGAAGGCCTCCTCCAGGATGCCGTCCGGGCCGAAGGCGAACAGCGTCGGCGCCCCTTTCGGCGCGCGCAGGTGCGGGGCTCTCGCGACGATGGCGTCCATGACGAGGGCGGTGAACAGCATCGCGGTGCGCCGTCCCTGCACCAGGCAGGCGACCGGCGCGCCGGGCTTGGCGACGCGCCGCATCTCGGCCAGCGCGGCGTCGGGGCGGGCGAACAGCATGAGCCCGAGCTGGCAGATCACCGCGTCGAACGACGCGTCCGGCAGGTCCATCTTCTGCGCGTCGAGCACGCGCCACTCGACGGCCGCGCCGCGCTTCTCGGGCGGCCGCGACGAGGCGAGCTCGATCATCCCGGGCGCGAAGTCGGTCGCCAGCACGCTTCCCTTCTCCCCGAGGCGGCGGGCCGCGGCGCGCGTGGCGACGCCGGGGCCGCAGGCGGCCTCGAGGACGCGCCAGCCCTTGCGCAGGCCGACGAAGTCCATGAACTCGTCGGCGACGGGTCCGAACAGGGCGGCGGACAGCTTGTCGTAGCGCGGGGCGGCCTCGTGCCAGGACGCGCGCGATTCTTCGTGATAGACGGCGGGATCGAATTCGCTCATTGACTTCATTATAGCCTTTCGGACTTGGGTCTTCCGGCCCCGCGGCTGGGTCGGGAGACCCTCGCCGGGCGCGCCGGCGGCGGGTATCATGTCTCCATGAAACAGCTCCTTCTTGCCGCCGCGCTCGCGTCCGCCCTTCCGGCCTCCGCCCAGGTCGCCGCCGCCGATCAGGGCGCGGACATCGCCGCCGCCGCGAAATCGATGCGCGCCCTCGCCCGGAAGCTGGCGCCCGCGGACGTCGACCCCAAGGCGGTGTCGGCTCTGAGCGGCCGTCTTATGAAGGAAGGCTCCAAGCTCGAGATGGAGCAGGGAGAGATCGGCAACGTCCTGGACCGGCGGACGCCGCCGGACGCGCGCGGCCGCTTCCGCGAGGTCGAGGCGAATCTCGTCGAGGTTCCGGCCGAGGACGTCGAGCAGGGCGGCGACTCTCCGGTCCGCGACCTCGTGCTGCGCCGCTATTTCAGCCGCCTGGAGGCCGCCAGCGACGACTGGCGCGTGGACCCGAAGACCGGCACGGGCCGGGTCGACGAGTGGCACTACGTCGTCTCGCTCGACGGGAAGCTGCTCTCGGTCGAGCACACGATCGTGCCGGTCGAGCCCTTGGGCCCCGGCGTGTCCGCGCCGATCGAGGAGAAGGGACGCGCCTATCGGATGTCCCCGTCGGACGCGAGCGTGCAGCGGCGCTGGAAGAAGTTCTCCCGGGAGCTGCTGACGCTGGGCCGGACCGTCGAGATCTAGCTCAGGTCCCGGCGACGAGGTCGTAGGCGAGGACGACGAGGTCCTCGTCGCGCAGGCCGCGCTCGTCCTCGCTCAGCCTGCGGCTGGCCTCGACGCGCGACTTGAGCTCGCCCGCGAACGAATCGTCCTGCGCGCGCTTCAGGAAGGCCTCGAGCACGCGCGGCCGCCGCAGGGCCTTGGCCGCGTGGCCGCACAGGATCGGGTGGGTGCCTTCCCAGATCTCGTTGACGATGGCGTCGTCGGCGAGGCGGTTCAAGGGGGAGAAGTCGTCGAGGATGCCGTGGCCTCCGATCAGCAGCTGGGCCTCGCGCACGAGGAGGCTGGCGCGCTTGGACACCTCGACCTTCAGCAGGGGAACCAAGGCCTCGGCCTCGGGCGCGTCCGCGGCGACGGCGTCCACCCCCGCGTAGAAGGCCGTCAGCATGCCGAGGCGCTCGCGGCGCATGCGCTGGAGGCGCGCCTTGACCGAGGGCATGTCCCCGATCTTCTTTCCGTAGGCGACGCGCCAGGCGGCGAAGGCCTCGGCCTCGAGCAGAGCGCGAGAGCCGAAGCCGAGCGCGGCGCCGGCGACGCCCATGCGCGAGACGGACAGGATCTCGTTGACGAGGATGGCCAGGCCCTCGCGGGCCTTCCCGATCAGCTCGGCGCGCGCGCCCGCGTACTCGACCTCGACGGTGGCCTTCCCGCGCGTGCCGCCGATCTGCTTGAGGCGCAGGACCTTGTGGCCGTTGAGGCGGCCGTCCGCGCCGCGGCGCTGCATCAGGAACAGGCCTATGGTCTCCGCGCCCGCGATCTTCGCGGTGGTGACCCAGGCCTCGCCGGGGTTGGAGCAGAACCACTTGGTGCCGGTCAGCGACCAGGAGCCGTCGGCCGCGGGGGTGGCGACGGTCTCGTTGGCGGAGACGTTGGAGCCGCCCTGGCGCTCGGTCACGAATTGGCCGCCGGTGATCGCCCAGTCGGCGTCGTCGGAGCGCAGCTTCGGCAGGAGCGCCTTCTGCGCGGGCGTGCCGCGCTTCTCCAATAATCCGATGAGGCCCTCGGTCATCACGAGCGGGCAGGTGAGGCCGCCTTCGCCCGCGTAGTTGGCCAGCACCGCCAGCGTCACGCGTTCGGCGTAGGGGAGATTCCCCGAGCCGTAGATCGTCCGCGCCATGATCCGGCGCGCCTCGACCTGCTCGGCGCAGTACTCGACGGCCGGAACGCGCGCGCCGCCGACGCTTTTTTCGACGAGGCGGGGGAGCTTCTCGGGGCGGTGGGCCGCCTCGATCAAATCGCCGAGCTTGCCGCCCACCAGCCCGCCGAACTCCTTGAAGCGGCCGACGGCCGCGCGGTCGGTCAGGCGCGTCAGCACGGCGTCGCGCAGGTCGGCGTCGGCCTCCCACATGTTCAGGCCGCGGGTGCCCGCGTAGCCGGGAAGGACCTCGTCGTCGGCGATCTTCATGAGCGCAGGATAGAATATCGCGGCGCGTCGCGCCAGTTTCTTCCTTACGCGGCCGCGAAGTCGATGTAGCCGCGCTCGACGCGCACGCCGACCAGCTTGACGCGCACCGCGTGGCCGACTTCCAGGCCCTTCTCGCCGGCCACGACCTTGCCCTCGACGGGGACGTCGAAGATGCGCACGTAGGTCCCCTTGTCGCTGGCGCCCGTGATCACGCCGGCGAACGTCTCGCCGACGCGGTGCTTGAGGAGCATGGCGCCGATCGCCTTCTGCACCAGCCGCTCCACCTTCTTGGACGCGACTTCCTGATCGGTGCAGCGCTGCGCGACGGCGGAAAGCTCCGCGAGGGAATACGGGCGCGTCTTCTTCACGAGCCGCTGCGTGACGAGGTCGACGTAGCGGCGGTTGGGCGCGGTCGAATGCGTGTAGGCGCCGGCCGCCATCGCGAAGTGGCCGGTCTCGTCGGCGCCGACCGAGTGGGCCTCGTACTCGCCGCGGCCGATGAGCTTGACCAGCGCCAGCGAGATCTCGGCGAAGCGTTCGGGCTTCTCGCGGCTCATCTGGTCGGCGAAGCGCGAGAGCGCGAGCGCGCTGGGCTGGGCCGGCAGCGCGGCGTTGAAGCCCGCGGCGTAGGCGACGATCTTCGCCCAGCGCTCGGGCGCCTTGACCACGCGCCGGATCGAGGCCTGGCCGCGCGCGTCGAGTTCCTTGGCCAAGGTCGAGTTCGAGACGACCATGATCTCCTCGATGATGTCGCCCGCGCGGGTCTGCGGATGGGGGGTCAGCGCCGTCACCGTTCCGTGCTCGTCGAGGACCGCTTGGACCTCCTTCGTGTCGATGTCGAGCGCGCCCAGCCGCTTGCGTCCCGCGTTCAGGCTCTTGGCGAGGGCGTCCTGCAGCTGGATCTGCTTCTGCAGCTCGGGCGCGCCCGCGAGGCCCGGGGGCGGCGGGGCCTTGCCGTCGAGCCATGCCGAGACCGACGGATAGTCGAGCTTGGCCTTGTTCAAAGTCACCGCGGCATAAACCGCGCCCGACTTGGCCGTCCCGTCCGCCGCGACCGAAGTCTCCACGACGACGGACAGCCGCTTCTGTCCCGCCACAAGCGAGGTCAGGTCGAAGGAGAAGCGCTCGGGCAGCATGGGGAAGGTGCGCACTCCCGTGTAGACGCTGGTGGTGTTGTGCCCGGCGAACCGGTCGTTGGCCCCGCCGAACGGCACGCAGTGCTCGACGTCGGCGATGCCGACGTACAGCTTGAGGCCGCCGTCGACCGCTTCGACCGCCTCGATCTGGTCGAGATCTCGCGACTCCGGATTGTCGATGGACGTCCACGGCAGGGCGGTGAGATCCTTCGCGCCGGCGGCGTGCTGAAGCGGGGTCGAGGCCTGCGCCTCGGCGAGGGCCTCCGGCGGCGGATGGGGGAGAAAGCCGCGGTCCGTCATGGCGCGTTCGGCGGTTTCGGCCAACAGGGCGCTTTCGGCGCTGGTCATGCGACGATACTATCATTGTTTTCGGCGCGGGGCATTTGCTTCAATGGCGCCATGAACCTGATCCCCCAAGTCATCGAGCGGGCCAGCCAAGGCTCCGTCATCGGCTACGACATCTACTCGCGCCTCCTGAAGGACCGCATCATCTTCGTCGGCGGCTACGAGGGCGAATTCACGACGGATTCGGCGAACACTTTGATCGCGCAGCTCCTCTATCTCGACAGCGACGACAACACCAAGGACATCAACCTCTACATCAACAGCCCCGGAGGCATGGTCACGGCCGGTCTCGCGGTCTACGACACGATGCAGTTCATCAAGTCGCCGATCACGACCATCTGCATGGGCATGGCGATGAGCTTCGGCGCGGTCATCCTCGCGGCCGGCTCCAAGGGCAAGCGCTACGCGCTGCCCCAGTCGCGCATCATGATCCACCAGCCCCTCGTGGGCGGCATCTCCGGCCAGGCCACCGACATCCTCGTCGAGGCCAAGGAGATGGCGCACACCCGCCGCATCCTCGAGGAGATCATGGCCAAGCACACCGGCCAGCCCTTCGAGAAGGTCAACCGCGACATGGAGCGCAACAACTACATGTCCGCCGAGGAAGCGAAGGCCTACGGCATCATCGACGAGGTCATCACCGGCTCGAAGGTCGCCGCCCTCAACGGCTCCGCGAAGAAATAAGCGCGGCGCCGCAAACGGAGCGGCCCCGCGCGCGCCCGCCCGGCCCCCCCGAATCCCGGGGAAGGCGCCCAAGACGGCGCAATTAAAACGAACCCGCGTCCGGGGAGACATAAACAAGAACGA
>VFSW01003274.1_pt1 | contig 24327 bp, 18 predicted proteins | sample 5358111 | NCBI WGS metagenome assembly VFSW01 (sample SAMN11554181, study PRJNA540505) | mine drainage metagenome | isolation source: sediment from site ElyBrook_90M | place: USA: Ely Copper Mine, Vershire, VT | collected 2017
TGGTCACCGGTAGTTCTGATACGTTGGGAATCGGTAGCAGCAGCTCGGTCACGGTATCAAGCTACTACGACACGATCAACGTAAGCTCGGGTGGCAGCGTGACGAGCGAAGGGACTGGCAGCAACACGATCAATGCAGGCGTTGGCGACACGGTCGTGGTTGACTCCGGCTACTATGGCGACACCATCAATGCGACGGGCGACCTGGGCATCACGCTGAACAGCGGCGTCACAGCCAATGTAGTGGGCAGCGGTGATACGATCACGTCGAACGGCAGCAACAACCTGACGGCCAGCGGCGACACGATCAACGTGTCAGGTACGGGTGATTCGATCACGGGACACAGTGATGCGATCGCGGCCAGCAACGACACCATCACGATCAGTGGAGCGACGGCAGGCTATGGCGATACGTTGACCGGAAGTGGTAACACGATCACGGCCAACAGTGATGCCGGACTGACGGTTAACGGTAATACCGAGACGATCACGGCCAACAGCAGCACGATCACCCTGAATGGAACGGGAGACGTGGTCACCGGTAGTTACGACACGATTAGTGCGGGTGCGGGCGAAAAAATCAGTGTTGGCGGATATGGTGATGTAATAACAGGATCGGTCGACCAGATTACATTGTCGGGCAGCAATAGCACTATCACCGTTCAAGGCAACCGAAACCAACTGCTTGCTACCGGCACAAATGACAAAATCATTGATAATCGGGCTGATGGCACATCTTTTGTAGATAGCTGGAATAGCACTGGGGCTGAGACTACAACCATATATTCGGGCAAAAATGGTACCGGCAGCATTATCGGAGGTAATGGCTATTCCGGGTCTGGAACAGGTGCAGCACTACCTGCCGGGTATGGATATTTTGGAAGTGGCGGAGGCTACGGATTTGCCGGTAGCCAATCCACAGTATCCTCCGCGGTTGGCAGCAATATTGGCTCTATCGCGCAATACGATCTGGCCCAAGGAAACGCAACAGCCGCTGCTATAGCTGAGGCGGCGCTGGCGCAGGCCAATGGGATTGCGACGTCTACACCGACTGCCGGAACGGGTTCAGCAGTTCTTGAGGGTGCCAAATGGGATCAGCAGGTCGTTACCTGGAGTCTTGCCGATAGCCAAGGAACTAACGCTGCGCCGTTTAGCGGTTACATGGACAGCAGTTACGAATCCACCGTTCAGGAAGCGTTCAATGCCTGGGCGGCGGCAGACCCGGGAATCACGTTTAAGGAAGTCTCGGATTCGTCGCAGTCGGATATTCGGCTTGGTTTCGGCAATTTCAATACCGCAACCTCTGGCGTCGTCGGCTATACCAGCTACCAGTCCAGCAACGGCCAGATGTCGCCTGACACCATCGTTCGGGTAGAGGATCCAACGCAAAACACATTGGTAACCGGAGCTAACGGACAACAGACTTATGCGGGTACTGATGCAACACTACTACAAGTACTGGAACATGAAATTGGCCATGCCTTGGGTTTTGCGGACAATGCTGACTCGCATTCGATCATGTACTACGAGCTCACCTCAAGCAATCAGTCGTTGGACAGCACAGACCTGAACGGCATGAGTTCACTGTATGGCAGCGGATCAAATGCTTCCGCATCCAGCAGCACCAGTGTGAACCAGTTGATCCAGGCCATGGCGACCTTCAATACGGGGTCAGGGGCTGCAACGACTTCTCTGGTACCGGCAGCCTTGTTGGCGAACAGCATGACCCTTGCTCCTTCTGCCACCATGCATTGATGGAAAGAGAGCAGGATATTGTCCGCACGCAATGACACCATCGGGCAATTCTCACAGCATCAAGCCCCATCTACTTCCATTTAGTAGATAGGGCTTGATGCACTCGTATGAATAATGCCATCGGAATATAACCACATGATTCGTAAAAAGGATGGTCATTATGCGCAATCACATGCCGATCATCCCTCCAATCCTTTGTGAACACAGGAACCTTCTTCATGGCCCCGCGTCTGCATTTCATTTCCGGCCTGCCCCGCTCGGGCTCGACTTTGCTTTCGGCACTCTTGCGCCAAAATCCCCGGTTTTCTGCGGCAATGACCAGCCCTATCGCTTCACTGCTTGGTGCAATGCATCCCAAAATGTGCGGTGGCGAGTTTGGCGGCTTCTTTGACGACACCAATCGGGCGGCAATCCTGCGCGGTGTCTTCGGGGCTTACTACCCTGAGACAGCAGAAAATCATGTCGTATTCGACACCAATCGTTCCTGGACCGGACGTGCCGCGTTGCTGGGTGAGCTTTACCCTCAGAGCAGGATTATTTGCTGCGTGCGCGAAATCGGCTGGATTATCGACAGCATCGAACGCATGCTTGCGAAGAACCCGTTGCAGCTTTCGCGCATGTTCAATTTCCAGCCGGGAACATCAGTCTATGCCCGAGTGGAAATCCTGATGAATTCCGATACCGGACTGATCGGCCTTCCCTGGAGCACGCTACGTGAAGCCTGGTTCGGAGGAAGTGCCAAACGCCTGATCATCGTGCCCTACGATCATCTGGTCAAAAACCCCAAGCGCACGCTGGAACGGCTCTACGCCGAACTGGGCGAACCTGTGTTTACCCATGACTTTGACGACGTGGCTTACGACGAGCCGGACTACGACAGCCATATTGGCATGCCAGGATTGCATGCGGTGCATAAAAAGGTCGAGTTCCGAGAACGCAAGCCGTGCATTCCCCCGGACATCTTCGCCAAATATGCCGCTACCCATTTTTGGGAAAATCCTGAACTCAATGCGCGCGGCGTGACGATTCTTTAAGGCAGCGATGAAACTACAAGGATCCGTCGAACAGCGCGCCTGCTGTTATTGGTTTACCGGCCTGTCGGGTGCAGGCAAATCGACGCTGTCGCGCCATTTTGAAGCGGCGCTATGCAAACAAGGTTATCGCACTTTTGTGCTGGATGGCGATCATCTCCGACAGGGCTTGAATAAGGGGCTGGGGTTTTCCAGGGCAGATCGGGCGGAAAACGTTCGCCGTATCGCCGAAGTCGCGCGTCTCATGGTGGATGCAGGACTGATCGTGTTGGTCAGTGCGATTGCACCGTATCGAGCAGACCGGCAGGCAGCCAGAGCACTTTTTGAGGCGAGTGAATACTTCGAGGTCTTTGTCGATACTTCTCTTGCGACCTGTATGGTGCGCGACCCCAAGGGGCTCTATAAAAGAGCGAGGGAGGTACAGATATCCCATCTGACGGGGTTGGACGATCCCTACGAACCCCCCATCGCGGCTGAACTTGTAATTTCCACGACAGACAAGTCTTTGGAAGTATCCATCGACGAACTGGTCATGCACTACATGGCAAATCAACAAATGGAGACGTCATGGATACCGGCTTAGGCTCTCTCCTGATGATTGCCGGGCTGCACGGGATAGCAGCGGACGAGGCCAAGCTCAAACACGAATTCGGCGACGAGCCGTTTACAGTCGAAAAACTGCTGCTGGCAGCTCAATCGGTGGGCATGAAAGCGCAACTTGTCGCGCAACCCACTGAGCGCTTGGACCGTGCGCCATTACCAGCCATCGCACTTGATCGCAACGGGGGCTTTTTCATCCTCGCAAAGTACGATCAGGGCGGCAATGCTTCTTCGACACCCACCGCACCCAAGATCGCCCGGTTGTTGGTGCAACAGCCCGGTGAGCAGCCGGCCGTTCTCGACCTGAATGATTTTCTGGCGCGCTGGACAGGCCAACTCATCTTTCTGACCTCCAAGGCGAGTTTCGCTGGCGACGTTGCCAAATTCGATTTCACCTGGTTCATTCCCGCAGTCGTCAAGTATAGGAAGCTGTTGGCCGAAGTCCTGCTGATATCGTTTGTGCTGCAAATCATCGGTCTGGTCACCCCCATGTTCTTCCAGGTAGTGATGGACAAGGTGCTTGTCAATCACGCCATGAAGACGCTCAACGTGATTGCCATCGGCCTTATTCTGGCCACGTTGTTTGAAGCGACATTGACGGCCATACGCACCTACGTTTTTTCCAGTACGAGCAGCAAGATCGACGTCGAACTGGGAGCCAAGCTCTTCAGGCATCTGCTGAGCCTGCCCATTGCCTACTTTCAGGCAAGGCGGGTCGGGGATTCGGTGGCACGTATCCGTGAGTTGGAGAACATTCGCAGTTTCCTGACCGGCAATGCGATTACCCTGGTGATGGATCTGCTGTTTTCGTTCGTGTTCCTGGCGGTGATGTATTGGTATAGCCCCTTGCTGACCGTGATCGTGATCGTTTCGATCCCATTCTATATGGCGATCTCGATGATTTTCACCCCGATCATCCGTTCCCGCCTGAACGAAAAATTCAATCGGAGTGCCGAAAATCAATCCTTCCTGGTGGAGACCATCAGCGGCATCGATACCGTCAAGGCCATGGCCGTTGAGCCGCGCTGGGTACATAAATGGGAGCAGCAATTGGCTTCCTATGTCGCCTCGGGCCAATCCGTAACCAACGTCGGCATGTTGGCCAGCGGCGGCGTGACACTGGTCAGCAAGCTGGTGACTGCCACCATCATGTGGGTTGGCGCTGGACTCGTTGTCGATGGCAAAATGACGGTCGGCGAACTGGTCGCATTCAACATGCTGTCCAGCCAGGTATCTTCGCCGATTCTGCGCTTGGCGCAGCTATGGAACGATTTTCAGCAGGTGGGCATTTCCATGAGCCGCCTGGGCGACATTCTGAATGCCAGAACGGAAGTCGTTGGCCAAAAGACCCGGCTTCCCCGTATTGTCGGTGCCATCGAATTTGACCAGGTGTCGTTTCGCTACCGTCCGGATGCGCCCGATGTCATTCGCGCGATCAACTTCAAGATCGCACCCGGCGAAGTCATCGGCATCGTCGGCCGTTCGGGTTCAGGCAAGTCGACATTGACCAAACTGGTGCAGCGCCTGTACGTGCCTGACCGTGGCCGGGTACTCGTCGATGGACAGGATATCGGCATTATCGATACCGCCTCTCTGCGCCACCAGATCGGTGTGGTCCTGCAGGAAAACACGCTTTTTTCCCGCAGCATTCGCGACAACATAGCACTGTCCAATCCTTCGTTGCCGATCGAGACCATTATCGAGACGGCCAAACTTGCCGGGGCACACGAATTCATTTGCGAATTGCCGGAAGGCTACGACACTAAAGTCGGAGAACACGGTACTGGTTTGTCCGGCGGACAGCGCCAGCGCATCGCCATTGCTCGCGCCCTGATCACGAATCCGCGCATCCTGATATTCGACGAGGCAACCAGTGCGCTCGATTACGAATCGGAAAAGATCATCCAGGACAACATGCGGCAGATTTGCCAGGGCAGAACCGTCATTATCATCGCTCATCGATTATCGGCGGTTAGGGATGCGAATCGGATTATCGTCGTGGAGCGCGGCCAGATTGCCGAGCAAGGCAGTCACGATGAACTGTTGCTGAATCCGGTCGGAATTTACAGCCATTTGTACCAACTGCAATTGGGCGGAGCAACAAGCACGGCGCAAGTCATACGGCAAACCCCGCCCACTGCAGTGACCATGAGTATTTCGGGTCAGCCTCAAGCAATACGTCACGTAGGATGATCCCATGAGACTGAAGCATTGGCTGGAAGCCTACGCCGACTTGTACCGCCGCTATAAAACGATCTTCATCTACCACTGGCAGCATCGTCACCAGCTCAGCGGGAAATTGCTCACCGAACATGAAGCCGAATTCCTGCCGGCGGCGTTGTCACTACAGGCAAAGCCGGTTTCGCCAGCGGCCCGTCTGGTGGCAAGGGTGCTCATGGCACTGGTGGTGGTACTGATCGTGTGGTCTATCGTGGGCAGGATCGATATCATCGTCAACGCTTCCGGCAAAATTATACCGAGCGGCTATACCAAAACGATCGCCTCCGTGGATGTTGCCAGTGTCAGGGCCTTGTATGTCGAAGAAGGGCAGCAGGTCAAGGCAGGCGACATGCTGATTCAACTCGATACCAGCGCGTCCGATGCAGACCGGAACAAGGCGACCGGGGATCGTGCGATGGCGCTCCTGGAGGTTGCACGCGCCAAAGCCTTGATTGCGGCAATTGACAATGGACAACCTCCGCAATTTCCTCACATCAATAATGTCCCGGAAGATAAATGGCAGGCCGAGCGCATGCATCTGGAGGGACAGTATCGCGACTACATCACCAAATTAAAGCGTATCGATGGCGACATCGAACACTTTAACGAGACGTTGCCATTGGCGACACAACGGGCAAACGATTTCAAAGCACTGCTGAACGATCACGATGTCTCTCAACATGCCTGGCTGGAGAAAGAACAGGCGCGCGCCGATCTTGAAGGTCAGCTGATCGATGCCAAAAATCAGCGCAGTGCCTTGATTGCCGAAACCAGGCGCACGGCTTATGACCAGATTACCGAAGGAAATAAAGCAGCAGCGGATTCCCAGCAGGACGCCTTCCGTTCCGACGCCCACAGCAAGCTCCTGACGCTCACGGCCCCCGTGAACGGGACAGTGCAACAACTGGATGTGCATACGGTCGGCGGTGTCGTTGCTGCCGCCAAACCGTTAATGCAGATCGTTCCGCAAAATACACAAATCGAGGTCGAGGCTTTCCTGGAAAACAAGGATGTTGGATTCGTACAGGAAGGGCAAGCCGCTGAGGTCAAGATCGATGCATTCGAATATACAAAGTATGGCACCGTTACCGGCAAAGTAACGCATGTGTCGCGCGACGCGATTGCCGACGATAAAAAAGGACTCATCTACTCGACTGAAATTACGTTGGATAAATCAACGATTAACGTTGAAGGAAAGGAAATGCCGCTGTCGGCCGGGATGTCCGCAAATGTCGAAATCAAGACCGGCGACCGGCGCATCATCGAATATGTGCTGAGCCCCCTGATGCAGCACAAGCGGGAAAGCCTGAATGAACGGTAAGTGGTTGCTGGGAATGGTATCGATGCTGGCTGCTTTGTCAGCTTCGGCTTTCGACCTGGAAGCCCCGTTCACCGATCCGTTGCGGACACTCCCGAAAATCATCGAAACCGGCGATGTATTGCCGGGTGACACCGGGCATGCACCGTGCCCGGTCAACAAAGACTTCACTCTCCCCCTTGCTTTGTCTGAAGCCGTGGATCTGGCTTTGTGCAACAACCCGCAGATCAAGGCAACCTGGGCTGCCATCAAGGTACAAGCGGGTCAGGTCGGCGAAGCGCGCGCAGCCTATTTGCCGACACTGTCTCTTACCACGAGCCGTATGGAAACCCGGACGACCTATCCCGGATTGAATACCGGTGCCATGGAGACATACGGGCAAACGATGTATGGCACGCTGGCCTGGCGTCTATTTGATTTTGGAGGCAGAGCGGCAAATCGGAAATCCGCCAACAGTTTATTGGTAGCTGCGATTGCCACGCATGACGCCACGCTTCAAAAAACCCTGGCGACCGTAGTCCAGTCCTATTTTAATGCCCAGACCGCAAAAGCGACGCTATTCTCGAAGGAACAGGATGAAACGATCGCCAGAAAAACATTGGAGAGCGCTCAACGGCGGGAGGATCGTGGCGAGGTATCTCGGAGCGATACGCTGCAGGCGATGACCGCTCTGGCCAAAGCGGCGCTTGAAAAGAGTCGTGCGACCGGCGATTACCAAAAATCGCTGTCCGTATTGGTGTATGCCATCGGCGTCTCGCCGCAAGTTCAACTCATTCTGTCTGAGGATATGCGAGACAAGGGTGCCGCGGAGGTAAAGGATCTGACATCCTGGCTGGATATTGCGAAGAAGGAGCATCCCGCGATTATTGCGGCACAAGCCCAATTGGAATCGGCAAGGCAAAAAATTGTGTCAACACGCGCCGAAGGATTGCCGACTGTGGATGTATCGGCAAATTACTACAAGAACGGTTATCCGGGACAGGGGCTTTCGTCCACGCCCACAAATGTGAATAACGTCGGGATTTCCGTCACCATCCCGTTATTTGAAGGAATCGCGCGAACATACAAAATACGGGGGGCAGAAGCGCAGGCTGAACAGAAGGAAGCCGAGTTGCGGGACACGGAAAACAATATTCTGATGGAAGTCGTCAAGGCATATGCGGATGCAGTTTCCTCCCTGCAGAATCTGCAAGCTTCGGAAACATTGCTCAACGCCGCGCAGGAATCCCTCAATACCTCACAACGAAAATACGATAAGGGTGCGGCAGATATTCTGGAAATTCTTCACACCCAGGCAGCGCTTGCAGATGCGCAGCTGGAGCGTATTCGTTGTGTTGCAGAATGGCGTTCGGCCAGGCTGAGCCTTCTGGCTAACGCAGGGCTGATGGGGCGCGATGCGCTACAGCCGTGAACAGTTGCTGCTCCGAAATATTCAATATCAAAATCTCAAAAGGACGATAAGAATGCCGAAGAATGGCCATCTTTTTCTAGTCGTTGTGCTTTTCAGCTTTGCTATTGAGCAAGGCGTTTCTTATGCTGCGGAGGATGCATCGATTGCCCCCAGTGCATCCATGAACGAGCGGGTACTGCAGGTGCCCGGTGATCCGAAACGGCCGATAACAATGTAGTCTGGCCTGCAAAATAATATCTATTCTTTCGAAGGACTCTGCCTTGGCAAGCTACGCCGTTCATGGCAATAGACTTGTTGCTGATATTGCCTGAACGATTGTTCAGGTTAACCAGAGTATTCATGCATTACTAAAAAAAGTACTCACGAACAGGTGGCTGACTATGCATCGTTATTGGTGGCGGGTTGGCAATCGTTTTGGGTGGTGGGTTTGTAATCGTAACGGGTGGCGGGTTTGGTATCTTTTTGGGTGGCGGAATTCATCGTAATACGCAGGGAGAGCCTATTGATCAGTTTCATGATTTGCTGGTGCAAAGGGAAATTGTGGATGAACCAATTATTTGGAGGTGAAAATGTCAAATGATGAAGTTTTCTTCAAGTGGTCCCCGGACTTGGGCCTAATCTTGTCCATATCCTGTTGAGATAGCGTACCCCCAAAAAACACATCACCAATAGGGGGCGCGACCATCCGTTCTGAGTCGAAAATGACGGTTCCAAAAACTTGGACATCGCAACAAGCTGCACCGACAGCCTTTTTGAGTAATTGCCAGCGTCCAGTAAGGTGGATTAGCAATGTCGGTGATTATATGAGTTAATATTCGGTTGCATAGCCTCGAAGCTTCACACCAAGCCGTTACCAGCTTCGCATGTCCAAGTAGAGAACGGTTGATGGAACAACCGGTTTCATCAACCTTCTTATGTAATACAGAAATACACGCGACTTTTTGGTCGCACTTCATACCACCTCCTGTGAAACAGAAACACACGCGACTTCAGGTCGCACTCTGAAAAGGCTGTCGGCACCGCCAACTTAGATGACCTATCTAATTAGATAGGTTGTTATTGCCGGGAGAATCATTGAGCATAGCAACGTCGCTGGGGGAGCCGAATTTGCACAAAAAAAGACCGTAAGGTGACCATTCACCGCTCTTTGCAAGTATTTTGGCAGTTTTTACATGTATTTCGCAACATACACTTGGTATGGAAACTATGGATTCTTTAAAAACTGTACAAAATTTTCTGATTAAACAACACGGGCTAAGTCCTGAAAATATTACGCCTGATACGTCGTTCGAAAGTCTTGGAATCGACTCACTTGCCCTAACAGAATTGATATTTCTAATCGAGGACGAGCTTAACATAGTAATTCCCGATACATCAGTAGATGTAAGAACCATAGGTGATGTGGCTAACGTTTTGGCATCTTTACTTGCAGAGCAAGCAACCTCGGCGAACGTTGATTCCAAATAATGCGCCGAGTTGTTATTACTGGATTGGGCGTCATCTCACCGGTCGGAAAAAATTATGAGGAATTTTTTAGTAACCTGATGGGAGGACGTTCTGGAATCAGGCGTATGAAGACGGAGTTTTTCGAGGATCTCGTGGTTCGAATCGCCGCCCCAATTCAAGATTTTAATCCAAACGACCACTTTACCAAGTCACAAATGGCTGGCATTGAACGCTTCAGTCAGTTCGCGCTTGTTGCCGCTGAGCAGGCGGTGCGTGATGCACAGCTAAATATAAGTGAGCCAGAACAGGCACGCGCAGGTGTCTATATGGGGTGCTGTGATGGCGGTACAAGCACACTTGAAGAGGCGTATTCTGATTTGTTCCTTCGTAAGAAGAAGCGCCTCAATCCATTCAGCGTGCTGCTCAACATGAACAACGCTGCTGCGTCGCATATTTCCCTCAAATATCACTTAAGAGGGCCGAATATCACGTACGCCACAGCCTGTTCTTCTTCAGCAATTGCAATTGGTGAAGCTTATCGTCAAATTAAGTACGGACATTCCGACGTAATGCTTGCGGGCGGCGCCGAAGCTATACTCAATTCCCTCGTAGTGATGAAAGCTTGGGAAGCTCTGCGCGCCTTGGCGCAGGAAGACCCAGTCGATGCAGGCGCATCCTGCAAGCCGTTTGCGAGGAATCGGAATGGGTTGGTAATTGGTGAGGGAGCTGCAGTGCTTGTACTGGAGGATGCGGAGCGAGCAGTCATCCGCGGGGCGAAAATTTATGCGGAACTTGTAGGTTACGATTGTTCGTCAGATTCAACACACATCACCAAACCAGATTGTGGCGGGCAAGCACGAACCATGTGGAATGCGCTACATGATGCGCAGCTCCAGCCTAAGGACATTAATTACATTAATGCGCACGGTACAGCAACTCAATTGGGTGACATCGAAGAAACAAAAGCCATCAGGCAAGTATTCGGTAAGCATGCCATTGATGTGCCAATCAGCTCGACCAAATCTATGCATGGACATCTGATGGGCGCGACTGCTGCGGTCGAATTTATGGCGGCGGTGCTGGCGTTACATAACAACGCAGTTCCACCAACAATAAATTTGCATGACCCCGATCCAGAGTGCGGACTGGATTATGTCCCAAATCACGGTAGGACAGACCTCAAGATCGACGCAGTCATGTCGAATTCGTTTGCATTCGGCGGGAGCAATGCGGTGTTGATTGCCAAGCGATATAAGTGAAATCAAGTCAAGAAGCGTCGATGTTGATGCTTCAAAAGTTTGCATCAAGGCAAGTTCGGAATTCTGATGACTAAACTCAAAAGATGAGCTAGAGATAGCATGGAGTATTAACATGAATGCTTTTAGCAGGGCAGCGAATCCGTATTTGGCTGATTTACTGGCCAGACTCGACTTGGACAAACAATTTGTTCGAGGTGCAGGATGTTACCTCTGGGATATCCAGGAAAATCAATATCTGGATTTTGTCGCGGCCTACGGAGCTTTGCCATTTGGTCATCATCCTCAGGAGTTGTGGGCGGCAATTGATGAATTCAAACGAAGTGAAGAGCCAATCTTTTGCCAGCCTTCCATTCTCGTTTCGGCTGGTGAGTTAGCAGAAAAATTGATTAGCAGAGCGCCGGCCGGTTTGAAATATGTAACCTTCGCTAACAGCGGTACGGAAGCTGTCGAAGCGGCAATCAAAGCAGCGCGTGCTGCAACAGGGCGCCTGGGAATTGTTTCCGCAAATAATAGTTTCCACGGCAAAACTCTTGGCTCGTTGTCCGCCACTGGGAACGAGGATTACCAGAAACAGTTTGGCGCTCCAGCACTTGATTTTTACACCATACCTTTCGGAGACTCAGGTGCGTTATCAGCCATATTGGAGAACCACGCTATCGCTGCCGTTTTGCTAGAGCCGATACAGGGAGAGGGCGGTATTCATATGCCCCCTGATGGATACTTTAGTGAAGTGGCGGCGCTTTGCAAACAGTATGGTGCGCTGCTTGTCTTCGATGAAGTGCAAACAGGTTTGGGCCGTACCGGTGATTTGTTTGCCTGCGAAAAGGATGGCGTCACCCCTGATATTCTTGTTCTTGCCAAAGCACTTGGTGGAGGCATTCTGCCCATTGGGGCTTGCTTGCTCTCGGAAGCAGCCTATACGGAGCGGTTTGCCCTTAAGCACTCATCGACTTTTGCAGGAAATGGCCTGGCATGCCGAGTTGGGTCAAAGATGCTTGATCTTCTGACGCCATCATTCCTGTCGAATGTCTCAGGGGTCGGCACCTATTTGAAACATCGGCTGGAAAATGTTGCCGACCGCTATCCTAATGTGGTGTCTAGCGTGCGAGGAAGAGGGCTGCTACTGGGTTTAGAGTTTGATGTATCGAGGACGAAATTCCCGCGCGATGTCGGGACTCAACTGGGGTTGATGGGAGAGCAGAATTTGCTGACCCCCTTGTTGTCGAGCTATCTATTGAATGTTCATAAAGTGCGGGTTGCACCAACTCTTAATGGAGCCCGAGTGCTACGCATTGAGCCACCCCTGACCATTACCCATGAGCAGTGCGATGATCTTATAGCTGCAATCGAGGAAACCGTGATGGCTTTATCACGGGGTGATTCTGGGAAACTTTTGGCTCATCTGGCTGGTACAGCTGTTACTTGCGCAAGAGCTCGGAAAAGTCAATTAGAGCGAATAGATGTTCACCCTTCCGAACAACGTGATGAAGGCAGATTCGCTTTCTTGGTACACCCTATAGACTCGAACAGTGTTGTAGAGTTTGACCGCACCTTCGAACAATACAGCGATGCGCATATCCGTCAGTTGGATGAAAAGATTGGTGATGTGTTAGCTCCTTTTGTGGTATCGAGCGTGCGCCTTACAGCGCGCGGAGGGGAAACAGCGCATGGCATCTTCATAGTCGTCCCTAGGACGGCGGATTCATTGCTTAAGATGCGACGAGAGGACGCCAAGATTCTGGTGCGCAACGCGGTCGATTTGGCTGTTTCATTGGGCGCTAAAGTAGTCGGACTTGGTGGCTATACATCAGTCATTACTCGAGGTGGACGGATGGTCAGTGGGCGGAACGATGTCGCCGTGACATCGGGCAATAGTTATACCGTTATCGCAGCTATCGAAGCGAGTTTGGAGGCATGCCGCCGCCTCTCGTTGGATCCCACTACTCAGAGAGCCGCTATAGTGGGGGCAGGTGGTAGTGTTGGTTCTGCAACGTCTCGTTTGTTGGCGTGCCAAGTTGGTTCGTTATGCTTGGTCGGCAATCCTGCCAATTTATCTGCGCGCAAACGATTCATTGATGTAGTCGCACAAACGATAGCATTTTCCTCCCGGACTGAAGTTAGAGACGGATCAGTGGCGAAATGTCTGATGATGTTACCGGATTTTCCTCAGTCAGCTGATGATTATCTTGCATTTGCGGAAAAGATCATCAATGAAAATGGGAAGAGAGTGCCTCTCACATGGTCGGTGCGAGCGGACGAGGTGATTCCAACAGCAACGATGATTGTTGTCGCGACAAGCTCCAGCGAAGAGCTGATTCAACCTGATTATTTGAGACGAGGCGCAATTGTTTGTGATTTATCGCGACCATCAAATGTGAGCAAGAAGATCAAAGACAGCCGCCCGGATGTCTTGGTAATTGATGGTGGAGTCGTCGCGGTTCCGGGCATGCCGGATTTGGGCTGGAATTTCGGATTTCCCGCAGGGTTGGCTTACGCTTGCATGTCAGAAACTTTTATGCTCGCGTTGAGCCATCACTATGAGGACACGAGTATCGGCACGGATTTGTCAGATGACAACCTGATATTTATTCAAGGCCTCGCCGATAAATTTGGATTCAAGGTTGCCGAGCTTCGGAGTTTTGATCGTCCGCTCAGCGAAGAAGATTGGGAACGATTACGCAAGGAACTGGGGCGCCCTGAATCAGGTGCAATTCGCTTATTGGATGACAACGGCGTTTTGAATGCCACCACTTATTTAGTAGATAGACACTGCGATTCCGGACACGGATCGCATGTGGCGATCTTTGAAGGCGACAGGCACGTCACATACGGCAATCTACAACATAATATGTTCAGCGCCTGCAGTCTATTTCTGGAAGCGAGTGTCGAGAAAGGACAAGTCGTTGTCTTTATAACACACGATACTATTGAGTCCGTTTCCGCAATGCTGGCGGTTTGGCGCATGGGTGCAATTGCGGTGTATCTGAACCCTGAATTGTTACCGTCAGATTATGAGCAACAGTTGGAAAAAAGCAAAGCAGAGGTTTTTGTTGTTGACGAGATTATTCTGGATCTATTGACTGAAAATGTAAAGAAACGCATTTCGTCCAAAATTGTATTGCGTACTGGCATGTTTGTGCAGGGAGAGGGCAATATGTTTACCCCTGCGAATACAACTGGGGCCAGCCTGGCTTTTTGCCTGTTTACATCGGGCTCTACTGGGCGTCCAAAGGGTGTGTGCCACAGCCACGGCGATTTGATAGCAACCAACCAAACATATGTGCGGGAGGTTCTCGCCATCGACAGGAAGGACGTTCTATTTTCTCCATCGAAGCTGTACTTCGCATATGGGCTAAACAGTCTTCATTATGCGCTCTTTGCCGGAGCATCCATCGTATTACCACCAAAGCAGGCAAAGCCATTGACTATCCTCAATTACTTTGAGCAGTATCGTCCAACAGTGTTTTTTACGGTACCGACTCTTTACAGGATACTGTTAAAGAAGATGGATCGAGACTACGACCTTAGCAGTTTGCGTTTATGTGTGTCGGCCGGTGAAAATTTACCAAAAGCAATATTTGATACATGGTTTAAACAATTCAATATCCCAATTATCGACGGTATTGGAACGACCGAGGTGCTCAGTACATTCATTTCCAACCGCGTGTCAGATTTTCAGTCTGGCAGCACCGGCAAAGTAGTTGTTGGATTCGAGGTTAGATTATTTGACGAGGAGGGTAATGAAAGCGAAGTTGGCAAGCCAGGTGTGTTGTGGGTACGCGGACCGACCTTGCCCATAGGCTACTGGCGCGACAGTGGAACCTCACCCTGCTTCCGGGAAGGGTGGTTCAATACAAACGACGTCTTCTATAGGGATGAACGGGGTTACTATTTCTTTGTTGGACGTCGCAATGAAATATTCAAAGTCGGCGGTGCTTGGGTATCTCCGCTGGACATTGAAAGATGCCTGCTTGCGCATCAAAGCGTGGCTGAATGTGCAGTTGTTCCGGTTGTGGAATTTACCACTCTTGTGCGTCCCAAGGCCTTTGTTGTGTTGCGTGAGGAGTATTTACCCAGCGAGGAATTGAAGATTGACTTGCAGTCATTTGTTAGGAAGAGACTTATTACGCAACATCCACATTACGTCGAATTCATCGATGTTCTTCCCAAGACGCATACAGGAAAACTGCGGCGTTTCCTGCTCAGTAACACGAGCGCATCTTAAAAATACATACCACACATTTAAAGGGGGAGTAATAACATGGGGTTGGATGTTTCAGCGCAATCGGCTTTGCGGCAGCCGCAATCATTAACAAATCTAAACTTGCCGTTCTATTACCTGAGCTTGGTGAAAGAGAATGGCAACTCGTGTGACCTGATAGAAATCGATGGTCGGCTTGACCACAAATTACTGGAGAGGGCGATTTGTAGCGCATTGAGTCGACACCCTCTTCTTTCATGTCGAATTCGTAAACAGGGTCTGGGTTATGTTTGGCAGCCTTTGCCTTCGGACAGTGCAATCGACCTGCGAATTGATTGGGCAGATGATTTATCCGAAGACAAGTTTCTAACCGGCAATGTGTGGGAAGAGCCGCTGGCCATAGAATCCGGGCGCATGATACGCTTCCATCTTACTGAAACACCAAAGAAATCATATTTCCAGATCGTGTCTACGCATGCTTGCGCGGATGCAAGGTCATGTTTTCGTTTGGCGCATGATATTTCGTCTCATTATTCGATCCTGACCAAAGGCGGTGTTCCCCCTTCTGAGCCCATTGAGACAAAACATCCAAGAATTCACTTATGGAAGCATCTGCCATGGAAAAGGAAAGTGACGTTAACTTTTCAGGCACTGCTTCAAGTTGTGAATGATTTGTTTTCAAGTAGCCACGCTTTGCATGTGCAAAATAGGGAAGAGGGGCATACAGCAATTGAGATTGAGGATTTAGGTGCTGATGGGTTGCGTGGTGTGAAGGAAAAAGCAGCTCGTTTGGGGGTAACCGCTCATTCACTATTTCTTCTGGCGCTGGGCCGTACATGCAGTCGCTTCAACGGTACAGAAGGCCCCATCACGCTAATAGACATGTTTTCTCTGCGTACATTCGCAAACGAAGAAGTGTCGGATATCTATGACTGCATGGTTGTGCCGTACAAAATATGTTTTGACACCAGGGAGCAAAATGGAGCGCTGCTAAAACAGATTGCAAGCCATTTGAGCGAACTGAAAACAGGGGATATCCTGAAAGAACTCTATCGGCAACACATTTATGCACTATCCGCAATTTCTCTCCCCAAAAGATTCGCTACTCGCTTGGTCTGCAGACTGATTGCCAAGACCAACGTGATTTCAACCAACCCAGGAAATCTGCGGTATGACCTGGCTAATTTTGGCGCCTCGCCGGTAACTGATTATTGGAGCTTTTCACAGTTGTTTCCTCCCGGAAAGGTAATGGTAATGTTCAGCACGTTCCGGGATAGGCTCCGTCTCGTTGCCGTGTACGACAAGAAAACGTTTCCTGACGGAGTTGCCAAGGATCTGCTGCAGCCCCTTGCGGCGTATTTGAATTCTTCTGAAAATTTTGCGGATGCACTCCAGGAGGCGCATGTATGAACCACACTGACTTAGTTGCCCAATATTATGATGAAACTTGGCAGGATCAACGGCTATTCTGGTCGAATGGACATAATCTGGCTATTCATATGGGGTATTGGGACAAAGATACAAAAAGTCACGCCGAATCCCTAAACAATCTTAACAAAATAATGGCAGAAAGGCTAAATCTGAAACGAGGAGAGTCTTTGCTTGATGCAGGATGCGGAGTAGGGGGGCCGGCAATTTGGCTGGCTAACAATTACGGTATAAAAGTAACTGGAATTACGATTTCGCCCCTGCAAAAGGAAAAGGCGAATAGTTACGCAAGAAGGAGTAACACAGCCGAGCTGGTTTCATTTGAATTACGAAATTTCACTCATACAGGATATCAAAATGATTCCTTTGATGTTGTGTGGGCACAGGAAAGTGTTGCCCATGCGGAAGATAAAGGCCAATTCCTAAAGGAGGCTTATCGTTTGTTGAAGCAGGGTGGAAGAATAATCATTGAAGACTTCTATATTCGAGACAATAACCAGAATGATGACGTGAAAAAGTTAATCGGAGTGTGGACGGAAAATATGAAAATTCCAAATTTGACCACGGATCGCGAATTTGAAGAGATGGCAATGGCATGTGGATTTCGAAATATATCGACTGAGGACATATCGAAAAACCTCGCACCATCATTCAATCGTTACAAAATTCTCATCATGTTAAATAAGCTATCCGTTATTCCGCGTATTTTGGGTCTTCGAAAGAAGATGCAAATCGACAATGCGCGGGCGATAGAGGCACAAAGCAAGGCATTTTGGAAAGATTATTGGTTTCCGGGCATTTTTTACGCGGAAAAATAAAAAATGGCGAAAAAATATCTGAAAGTAGGCTGTAGTACACATCAGGTGCATCAATGAGGAAGTGGCTATGAATAATATTACTTCTAATGCCAATTTCCCCCTGATACGTCTGAGTGAGATTCGTCGTCGATTCATGTTGGGCGAAATGCCAATTGAGGCACTGGACAGTATATCGCTGAACATTAATGCCGGAGAGTTTCTTGCGGTGTGGGGCCCTTCTGGCAGCGGAAAATCGACGCTAATGAACATCATTGGATTGATTGACGTACCAACCAGCGGGGATATTTGGTTCGACGGGCAGAAAGTTCGTCACTTGGCAGACGATGACATGACTGATTTTCGAGGTCGAAAAATCGGTTTCGTTTTTCAGAGCTTTAACCTTGTGCCGGTGCTTTCTGCACTGGAGAATGTAATGCTCCCTTTACAGATTCAAGGTGTTTCTACTAATGCCGCCCGAGCACGCGCATCCGCTGTTCTGACGGACGTCGGTTTGGGTAAATTCAAAACTGCGTTTCCAGATCGGCTCAGTGGCGGGCAACGCCAGCGTGTGGCGATTGCCCGCGCTCTGGTAATCGAGCCACTGTTAGTTATTGCCGACGAGCCAACGGCAAACCTGGATTCTGGAAACAGTCGAATGGTAGTGGACTTGATGCGCGACATGAATCGCACTCGCGGCGTGACTTTTGTGTTTTCAACGCATGACCCGCGTCTGCTAGATCACGTAGATCGTAAAATCTTGCTACATGACGGCAGCATCGAAAGCGACGAGGTATACGTATGAATATGATCAAGCTGGCTTCTCGTAATTTGATGCGCAACTACCGTCGTAGCATGGTGACCATGCTCTCCATTTGCATAGGCTTTGCCTCTATCTCGTTGTTTGCGGGTTACGCGCATAACGTATATGACAGTTTGGCGCGAAAGGCGATCCACAGCGAATTACTTGGGCATTTAACATTAAGCAAGCGCGGAATGAACAAGGAAGGCAAGCTTGATCCTGAACGATATTTACTGAACGGCGCGGATGTCGCCCGTATAAGCGATATATTGCGAGACGAGCCGCACGTAAAACTTGTCGCTCCACGACTCGCTCTGAGCGGAATGATCAGCAATGGCCGTGCCAGCACAATTTTTATTGCAGAAGGCATTGCGCCCCTTGCAATGCAACGTTTGCAGGAAAACATGCTGAGCGAACAAGAATCGCGATCTGGGATGTTCGATTCATTCGTAAAAAAACTGGACTCTGCAAGTTCAGATGTAGTTGAGTTGAGCGATGGACTCATTGAGTTGCTGCACCTTACGCGGGGTGGTCAAGCAACGATGTTGGTAAATACCCTCGCGGGACAGGCCAACGCGCTGGACGTGACGGTGGGTGGCGACTTTAACACCGGTAACGCCGGCACAAACGACAAAATGGCCTTTGTTTCTCTTGCATTGGCACAGTCACTCTACGATGCTAAGGGCTATGCAGATCGGTTGACTGTATTGCTCGACGATATAGGACAAACGGAACCGATGCGAGCACATTTGAGGAAGAAGCTCCTTGCCGCTGGATTTGATCTCGAGATTGAGACATGGCAGAACCTCTCGTCCTTCTACAATCAAGTACATGGCATGTTTGACATGATTTTCGGCTTTATTTTCAGCATCGTGATTACAGTGGTTGTGATGAGTATAGTCAACTCTATGGGTATGACCGTGGTAGAGCGTACCCGGGAAATCGGAACCCTTAGGGCGATCGGCTTGCGCGGCAGAGGGGTCGTGAGTTTGTTTGCCGTTGAGTCGCTGTTGCTTACCCTGATTGGTTGTGTATCCGGATTATTGCTGACATTGATGGTGCGTTTTGCTGTCAACCATGCCGGCATTTCTTACCTTGCGCCTAACGGCGCCACGCCAGTGCCGCTCCTCGTGGACATCGACTATGCACGTACTTCATTTTGTCTTCTGTTGATGCTCACGGTTGGAACGCTGGCGGCGTACGTGCCTGCCCGCCGTGCCGCAAGACAAGGAATAATCGATGCTCTTGGGCATATATGAGGAGCACGCCATGAAAAAATGGTCTTTTCTGCTGTGTTGGATGCTGATCTTCTGGGCGGGCAAGTCTGCTTTTGCTTCGCCTGATGCGGCAAGCATTGTAAGGCACGCTGACCACGCACGCGGCGGCGGGCTGCCGGGTATTGTCTGGGAGATACGAGTGAACTCCCGTGACGGAGAAAAAATGGCGGAGGAGCAGCGGCTTCTGGTTCATGCAGTGGACGACGCGAGTGTTGCGGAAACGCTGGAGCCGCTTCGATCATATGGTGCGAAGCTGCTACAGGTTGAGCGCAACATGTGGATGACACGCCCCGGATTGGCAAAGCCAATTCCTATATCCCCTCGCCAGCGCATGAGTGGGCAAGCCGCAAATGGCGATGTTGCAGCAACAAACTATGCGGCAGACTACGACGCGAAGTTGGCCGGCGAGGAAACAATCGATGGCGAGCCGTGCTATGTGCTGGAACTCACTGCGCGGCATAAACGCACCACTTACGACCATATTCGCTACTGGGTTTCTGTCGGGCGTGAGGTTGGCCTTAAAGCTGAATTTTATTCGGTTTCCGGAAAGTTGCTCAAGACCGCGCGATTTGAGTATGAAAACAGTATTCAGTTCAAAGGCCGTCGTATTCCATTTGTTAGCCGAATGCTTATTAAGGATGCGCTGCTGGATGCTGAAACAACGATGGCCTTCGGGATAGTGAAAGTGCAAGGGATTCCAGCCTCGGAATTTGACCTAGGCCAGATGCAGTGAGGTATGTTGCATGTCTTGCCGTTCTTGTCACCCTTGTGGCGCATGCAGAAGAACCTTCATGGCGCAGCAATGTAGATGGAACCGCTTACGTGTATGCCGATAATACAACTCCTCGCATGGACAGTGTGCTCAATCCGGGAAATCAGATAGCCCGATTACCCATGCGTACCCGAACGGCGGAGGCGCGCCTTGATTTGAAGGCAGGGAGCGATAATCTCAGAGTGACGCTACGCCCGATTCTGCAGGATCAAGAAATTTTTAATGGTTTTGGAAAGTTAACAAAGCACGACTATTATTTGAGCCAGGGAGAAATGCGTTGGCACGCAGCAGAAACCGTAAACGTTGCTGCCGGACGTGAGGTACTCACTTGGGGCCCTGCGCAATTTCGTTCTCCATCCAATCCATTTTATTTCGACAGCATGCGGGATAATCCTCAGTTTGAGCTTTCTGGGTTGGATGTCGTAGATTTAAGCTGGACGCCGGATACGCATAATACTGTTAGTCTCGTACATATTGTCGGATCGTCAAGTCACTATTTGACCAATACCTATCCATTCGGTAGTGCAAACGATCCCTGGCGAGATATGTGGTTGCTCAAGGCGGAGCAGCGTGGTGCTGATGGGGCAGGTGGTATTGCGTTGGCGAAAAAGCCCAGACAGGGGCTGTTTGCTGGTGCCTATCTGCAATATACGCCAATTGAGATGCTGATGTTGTATGGCGAGGCTGGCTCATCCACACATGTCAATTCACTTCAATCCCCTTCCGACATCAACCTGCCGTTCAGTGTCCAAGAAGAATCAGATCGTCACTCCAATGAACTGATAGGTGCAACCTACACGTTCGACAATAGCCAGAGTTTCACTGGTGAATTTCTACACCAAGGCCAGGGCTTTACTGCAGCCGAGGAAAGCACGTATTTTTCCCGTGCGGCTAATGCTGCATTACCTAATGGCGCATCCACGCTCGTAATGGCACTTACTGCAGCTCCTCCTTTGTTAGGCCGGGACTATTGGCATTTGATCTGGCAAAACAGTTTACTGGAAAGCGATGGATACTGGCGGCTGATGTTGACACACAGTCTGAACGATGGAGGAAGCGTACTTTCTGGCTACGGGGAATATCCGCTAAGCGGTAGAGTTAGCGGATTTGCTGTAGCGGCGATGCCAAAAGGTGGCGCCAAGCAAGAGTTTTCCAGCATTTACGTACGTACGGCGACAATTGGCATCAAAGCAGCTTTTTGATAACTAATAATTTTTTAAATTATGGGTGAAAAACGATATGCGGAGCGTATAAGAAAGTGCTGCAGAGGTGTAGTAGCTTGTCGCTCGTCTATACCATGTTGGTTGTGGAGATACGGAGTCGTGCTCGTTGCAAACTGGTGAGCACAAGCCTTTCGCAATGATACTAAGCGCTGCATGCGTGATTTTATTGCTCATAACTTTCTTTACGAACGATTAAGGAAACAGACCATGGATAATAGTATTTCTGCACTCCCACTGCTGGAAACGTTTGCCCTTTTGGAAAATACCAGAGCAAGCCGTGATTCATGTGCATCATTTTTGTTCACTGACCCGTGCGAACAGATCGTCGCTCATTCACCAGATGATATTTCTTCTGCATTAGTTGCCATTGACATGCACCGAAAAGCAGGACACTACCTCTGTGGGTATGTATCTTATGAGGCGGGCTATTACTTGGTTGACAAGAATAACTTCCACCTCTTGAAGGCCGTTAGCAGCAATGTTCCGCTGATTAATTTTTTAGCTTTCACCCTATGCGCACGTTTAACCAAAGAGGATGTGGACAGGTTGATAAATGAGCCTGAGCAAGGCCGTTCTTGTGCAGTCTATAATTTCAATCTTAGCGAGGGCAAGGAGCGCTATCTTAGGAATATCGAAAAAATTCGCAAGTACATTCGGGATGGCGATACATACCAAGTGAACCACACGCTGAAGTATCATTTTAACTACGATGGATCACCTCTGTGTTTGTACCGAGAATTGCGGAATAGACAATCGGTGGAATATGGAGCATTCCTCAACTTTCCCGAGGCGCGCATTCTTTCCTTGTCTCCTGAACTCTTCTTGCAAAAGAAGGATAAGGAGCTTATATCAAAGCCGATGAAAGGCACTGCGCGAAGGGGAAAAGAAAGTTTGGAAGATAATGCCATACGTCTTGCTCTGAAGAATGACCCAAAGACATTGTCTGAAAATGTGATGATTGTAGACCTCATCCGGAATGATATCGGGCGCATTGCAGATCCTGGCTCCGTGCAGGTTAAAAACCTCTTTGAGGTACAGTCTTTCGAGACTATACATCAGATGATATCCACAGTTTGTGGCACGGTTCCATCGGAAATATCCATAAGCAAAATTCTTTACAATCTTTTTCCTTGCGGCTCCATTACGGGTGCCCCCAAAATACGTACGATGGAAATCATTGAGGAGATTGAGCAGGAGCCGCGTGGTGTGTACACTGGCGCCATCGGCTATATCACCCCAACTAATGATTTTTGTTTCAACGTGCCCATTCGCACCATCGTTTCGACGAAGCCTGCACACGCGGAAATGGGGATCGGCAGTGGAATTATTTATGAGGCCGATGGCGATGATGAATTTAGGGAATGTATACTAAAAGCAAAATTCCTGACTGGAATTAATGAGAAGTTTCAGCTAATCGAAACTATGCTCTACGAGTATGAAACAGGCATTATTCAGAATATCTCTCATCACCTTTCACGCTTGGAAAACTCGGCTGCATTCTTTGGTTTTACCTGTAATCTTGATCATGTTATCTCCACAATACATGCCGCTCTTGAGCGCATCACAGTAGGACGTCATAAGATCCGCCTCTTGCTCAGTCATGACGGATCTGTCGGAATGGCGATCGCGCCAGTTGATGTAACTGTTACGTCTTCGAAGTGGCTGATGTTGAGTCCAGAACGCGTTCAAAGTGGCTCGGTATTTCAATTCCACAAAACTACAATGAGGAGTCACTACGAACGGGCTTATAGGATGGCGGTCGAAAGTGGTGCATACGATACTTTGTTCTTAAACGAGAAAGGGGAAATCGCCGAGGCGAGCCGACATAATATTTTCATTGTTCGCGATGGTGAATTTCTCACGCCGCCAGTAACGGCAGGTATCCTCGCAGGCATAGGACGCGCCGCAATACTTGGCAGTAGCCGATATGCATCACGTGAGGCGGAGTTGTCTCTTCAGGATATAGCGACCGCCGAAAGGATTTATCTATCAAATTCTGTACGTGGTTTGGTCGAAGTGGCGATTCATCCCACTTTTTCAGAGCAACTTAGAAAATAGGATAACTCTTATGTTTTGCCTAATTGATAATTATGATTCCTTTACATACAACATTGTTCAGTACTTGTTTGAATTTGGCATCAAGGTATGGGTCGTAAAAAATGACGAATTAGAATTGGAAGATATTGTCAGGAATAAAGTAAAAAAAATAGTAATTTCTCCTGGACCTTGCACCCCGAATGAATCGGGAATATCTATTGATGTGTTACGCCGATTTGGTGGTGAAATTCCTATCTTGGGAATTTGCCTCGGTCATGAGGTGATAGCGCATGTGTTTGGTGGTAATGTAGTTCACGCAAAGAGCGTTATGCACGGAAAAGTGTCTAAGATATATCACACTGGGCAGGGCGTCTTCCAAGGATTGCCCAATCCATTCAATGCGACACGCTATCATTCATTGGTGGTAGACAGCGCAACGTTTCCTGATGTGCTTGAGATTACGGCTTGGACTCAATGTGATGACGGGCAAATTGAGGAAATCATGGGGTTACGGCATAGGCGATATGATATCGAGGGAGTTCAGTTCCATCCTGAAGCGATCCTCACCGAGTACGGTCACGAATTGTTACGAAACTTTGTATACGATTGAGACCACCGCGAGCGGGTGGGTAGTGGTTTTTTGGAAATTTTCCAAGGTATCGAGGCGGCAGGTTATATAGGTCGTCTACCAATATTATAGGGTTCATCTGACAATTGCGTGGGTAAAAGATAATCTATCGTCTCTGACTTGGTT
>VFSW01003275.1_pt1 | contig 24326 bp, 28 predicted proteins | sample 5358111 | NCBI WGS metagenome assembly VFSW01 (sample SAMN11554181, study PRJNA540505) | mine drainage metagenome | isolation source: sediment from site ElyBrook_90M | place: USA: Ely Copper Mine, Vershire, VT | collected 2017
ATTATTTATCAAAATATAACTCGCGTTCTTGTTTGCTTTCACAAGAATCACCAACAAAGCACATGACCCCTAGGTCTGGTATTTTCACACTGTTTGCTTGTGTGATTGCGCTTTTCATCATGGTATTATCTTTGGCCAGTGTGATCGTCAAAGAGCGCGCCCAGTCTATAGACGAAATTCACTTTCAGCCGAATCGAATGTTCAGTGACTATGAAGATGTCGATTTTGTTTGTATCTCACTAGAAAAACGGGTGGAAACTCATTTTAAAGCATTACAACAAAAATTAGCCCCTTATCACATTGAATTGACGCATTTCCCCGCCATCGACGGTAAAAAATTAAACCTCGAAGATTTCCCCATGACCCCTTATTATCGAGAGCATTTTCTGAGTAATCAACGTGATTTTGAGCAAGGAAAGACAAAAACTTTTTATAGAGGACATCTTGGATGTGCCGTTTCTCATTTACAAGTGATTAAAAACATGAAACATATGACCGTCATTTTCGAGGACGATGCTAATCCTCAACCCAATTTTCGACGAGATCTGCAAACGGCTCTGGCATCGGTGAGTCAGTTAGACCCAGAATGGGAAATTTTGCTTCTGGGTTTCTCTGCCAACTATGACGACTATCATTTCAGTAAACTCAACGATCGTGAACCCATTTACGAAGGGAATATTGTTCGGGTGGTCAATTGGATTGGAGGTTGGTCTTATGTGGTTCGGAATCAGACAGTGGCCCAAAAGATTCTCAATTTTTTTCAACCCATGAGATGGCACTATGACCTGGTGTTAGCCGAAGAGTCCCGCAATAATAATTTGAGAGTATACGGTACCATGCCCACCATCAGTAATCATGTGGGGCACATGCGCATTTCAAGCTGGAATTTTACCCAGGTGGGTCAAGATATCCATCTATTGAAAAGCGACACAAATCATTGAAAAAAAACAAATTTTTTAGCTTTTTTTGTGTGTATTAATCAAAAGTCCCATGGTTTTTGTCCATTTGGGCATCGAATTAGGTAAACACGGAGGTCGCGAGGAAGAAATCGACATTCAAAGCACCCATAAAATCGTTCTATACGAGGACATTGTTTTATATTCACAACCCAGATATCAAAATCGGCTGCTGTTCCGCCATGATCTTTTTCAGTGAGGTGGACCAAAACAACAAGCGCCACGTCAATTACTGAATTGGAAAAAAAATTACTACACCAGGGTCGTCTACCTCGAAATGCTACGATCATCATGCAGGCGGACTGCTGCAACTGAAACGCGTATCATTTCACAAATCCTAAAAAACACCAAATAAAGCCATGTCTTCCACTGACTCAAAGCCCGAGGTCAAGCACACCGTTTTCACCCTGGTCAATGCGGTGCAGACGCTAAATGAACTTTCCGATGAGAAGCTGGATGTCGAGGTGTCCAAGCGAATCTTGCAGTTGATTGATTGGATGCAGCCTTATCTGGACGAGTTCAATGAAGTTCGTCAAAAGGCTCTGGAGCAGTACGGAGTGGAGAACAAGGAGAACCCGACCATGCGTGATATCCCCGCTGAGAAAGCCAAAGAGTTTGGGGATGCTCTCCAGCAAGAGGGTCGTAAGCCGATCACGATTCCGTCCAAGCACAAATTCAGCTTGAACGAATTCAAGACGACCAAGATCTCTTTCCGCAGTTTGGGTGCCCTGCGGCCTTTTTTGACTGATTTGTGATATGCGTTTCATGAGATTTGTGTCACTTCTTGTTCAACAAACTCGCGAATAAAAAATGAATGCACCTCCTATTGATCTGGTATTGTATTCCAACTTGAAGAATCACCTCAAGGCACTTGCAGAGCAACGTAAAGTCACCAAAACTCAGATCGACCAAATCGAAGAAAAATGTATTCAAACACTGGTAAGCATTGGCGTACGCTTTGTGGATGAATCAGATGGAAAAGGAATGGGGCCGTATCATTGTTTAGCAAAATCAAAAACAGAGGGCGGATGGAACAATGAACGATATTTGGATTTCTTTCGTCACCTGTTGGAGGCCATACAACAAGGTCATCAATTAACACCCGTGAAATGTGTAGAATTAGCAACCAGCTACCTGAAGCAATTCGAGAAACGTAAGCTCAAATTGAATAAGGTGACCCAGCGGCCAAAACCCGGTATTGAAGACCTACAGAAATTTCTTCAAGGCCTGGAAGATTAATGGGAATCTCAGGAGAATCTGAGGGCACTCTATGGCGCTGTGGGGTGTGCAATCTCGTCTGTGCTCTGCCACTTTGCCATGGAGATCGAATTTGGTGACCTGGTTACTAGTGTCCATCTACCGGAGATGGGCAAGGTGATCCACGTTAATGATGATCACCTGCATGTGTTCGCGGTCGAATTACTCGTGCTGAAAGACGTGGTCGTCGAAACGGACTTGTTGGACCTCGAATTTGTCGTGCGGTTGGACTTTTGGGATGATACGTTCCGGTGTTTCCTGTTGGATCGAATCATGGGCAATCCATGCAAGCAACACGGTAAATCATGCGACCAGCAGCACGAATTTATTGGGGTGGGTTCGGTGACTTCCGTTTTGTGCCGTAACTGTTGGTTGCGTGTGACTGTCCGAGACCAAGAATTGGACATCTTCATACAAAAGAGCGAACGGGACGTGTTGCACATCCCTTTGCTGTTGACAGACCTCAATCTGCAAAGCTTTCTGCGCAAGAAACTGTTTTCCATTGCGGAAATTTTGGCACGTGTGGCCCAGACAGTTGAAAAGCGTCGTTTGTTGGTGAGACAACAATAACAGCAATTATTTTTTTTCGTATCCAATAAAATGCCAGTGGTTCATTGTAAATCACATGTCACGGATACGAATCGTGCTCGTTTTCAAGAACACACCTCTCGTAACCGAGAAACCTCAGTTGACCCAAGTGTCGGACTGTATCTCAAGATCCATTATGTTGTCATTCCTCTCACCGATGCCGGTAACATCAGCATAGCCCAAATTCAAGCTCAACATGCAGAATTGAACAAACACTACGGGGCATATCAATATGCTAATAGCAATCTGTTACCAGCTAACAACCCGCGATATCCATATGCAAACATCTGGGGTAATCCCAACATACAGTTTTTCCCTTTGGATCCCACTCTCGTCACAGTAGCTGGCGGAATTGTAGAGTTTATGAAAACCCCTGCCAACCCGCCGAGCAACGGTTACAATGATCCCACCCAGTGTCAGGCTGAATATCAAGCTCAGGGAGGGCAAATTATACCCGGAACCATATACATTTACATCACGACGCTGGAGACAGACGCCAATGGATCCCTCCTCGGTCAGGCGGCCAATATTATTGAAAATTTTCTCATGGTCGCTTATGGTTGTATCGGTTCTCCTGAAGTTCCAGGTGTGTTTGCATCTGATCCAACTATGAGTATGTTTGCTTACGGCAAAACGGTAATTCATGAGCTGGGTCATTGTTTAGGCTTGTATCATCCTTTCTCTGGAGCGCCTTGTTCAGATCCCAGCACGGTTTTTATCAATCAACAAAATCCTCAATCACCCCCACAGACCAATGCCAACTACGGCGGCTTTGAATTCCTTTCGAATTTAACTACGGGTCAGTATTCATCCAACGGGCTCGACAATCGTGGTCGCGACTTTTTGAGAGCGCAGAATCCTGGGTGCTCTGATCCCAGTTGTGGTCTCAAACCAGGTGACACGGCCGATTCTCCACCTTATTCTTGTCCTGACCCCCAGGGACGCCAACTAACAGATCCGAGTGTACCCTTTGAGACTTTTATGATGTTTATGGATTACGGCCAAGATAACGACCGACTCGGCTTTCCCAGCTTCACTGTCGGTACCATGCGTAATATCATTTTGACGCACCCGGAATATTTTGACGTGACACAGGGCCCTGGTATTTCTTCCTCGACTTCTTCAGGTGCATATACGACCGCTACCCAGCCCCCGCCAATCCTTTTAGGTGCGCCGGCCTCCGCTTCATCTGGTCTGTCGACTGCAGCTATTGTCGGTATTGTGCTTGGATCAATAGCTGGACTCATGCTTCTGTTGGCCCTGGTGTGGTGGCTACGAAAACCCAAGTCGCCCAATGAAAAATCTGTTGTTCGAGAAGCGGCAGCTTATCAACCTGCCCGAAAAATATTCATATGATTTTTTTTCACTCCCAAATAAATGGCTCAGGACGTTGCATCCTCGATATCACTGTTTAATGACAGAGTAATGTCAACATATGGACTATTTTTCCAAGAAATGTTGTTTGAACCATTTGGGGATGTTTGTGGTCCTGCACAAGCCATACTGACAGATCTGATCCAATCAGCAGAATTTTTGGAACATCGTCCCACATACTGGTCAGTTACGAATTTGCGAAACAGTGAATCAATCAAAGCAGTCATGGTTTACAAAAACAATCACGTTTACAGTAAATTTCGGCAATCGATTTTCATTCCTAATGACACGTTTGAACCTGTTGATCCAGAAATTGATCTCAATCGTACGGATGATCTCGTGATGCTCTGTAATGAAGGGGGTAATCCAATCATCACTGTGTTATTTTTGATTTTAGCTACCATCATACAAGATGATTACGGTATATTTACTCAAGTACAAAATGTATACGGACCTGACGGTGAAATACGATCCGATGACAACCATATCAGCAAAATATTACAAGTATTAGGTTTTCAGCCAACAACAGTCAATGGTACGGATACATTCTCTTATACTTCAGCCAATTTTTGGTTTCGCCCGCCTTCTCAAAGACCTCGTCGATCCCAGGAAGACATTGAAAGTTACCTGGCTTTTGTTAATGAACTGGCCGTTATGGCTTCCAATGGACGAATCATAACAATGAATGCTGACCAAATCTTAGATGATCAAGTCAGATCTCAACCACAGGCTCTATCATCACTGGGACAAGATTTAATCAGTGATGACCATAAGCATCTTTTCCCACTGGATCCTCTGGCTTTACAGGTTATCAGACCGGAAAATCCGTCGGACGTTGCAAACAGTGCTTATGCAGGAACGAGTTCTCCAGTTCCACAACCAGATCGAGAGCTAGAACCCTTGGGCGGCGTCATCATTCCACCTTTAGTACTACCTCCCGTTGCACCCTTGGTGCTCCCTCCCGCCGGACCTCATATTGTGGTTCCTCCAGTAGCCCCAGCTGCTCCCGTCGCGGTACCTGGGGTAGTTCCCCGGCTGCCTCCAGTTTTTGTCCCAGTGCCGGGAGTCAATTATGTTCCTGTTCGTGGTGCACGTCCCGTTGTGGTACCATCGCTTCCGGCTGGAGCTCCACGCTTATTGGGATATGTGGGTCCAATCATTAACGAGAATGTACCTAATTTGGCTAATTACAATGCGGCAAGTAATCCTCCTCTGCCTCGCCCAGTACCTCGTCCAAAGAATATAACCTGTTCTTTTGGTATGCATCATTTTCACCGTGCTGACACCAAAAGAGAACACGATCGTCGCGTCCACAATGTCAACGTGACCAAAGTGTGGGAATGCCCGCAGTGTCACTCAGAATTTAAAGGGAAACAGGACACCCAAAGGCACATAGCATCTTGGCATGTTCCTCCGGGATCAGTCGGCTTTAATCTATTCACTTGTCCACACTGCGGAGTCAATTTTACTAGAAGACACAACCGCACACGACATGAAAGACTACAGCATCCCGGAATGCCCAGAGGCCCTGGAGGCCCCGCGGGTGGTGGTGGAGGCCCTGGTGGCGGTGGTGGCCCTGGAGGCCCTGCGGGTGGTGGAGGCCCTGGTGGCCCTGGAGGCCCCGGAAGCCCCGGAAGCCCTGCGGGCGATGATAGTGACAATGAAGAACCAGAAGAATCAAAAGAAGAGCGCGAGAGACGACTCGAACGCGAACGTAGAGAACTAGAAGAAGAGATAGAGAACATGCTTGGCGATACTCATATAGAAGACGAACCTGTCATGGTGCCGATGTCGCCCGTATGGGACTCGGACTCGGACGCTGTATTCCCACGGTTGAATTATTTACTATAAACGTCACAGATTCACATTTACATAAACTACGCAGATTCTTTTTTTCGAGAATGTTCCAAAAATCACGTCATTTTAACGAGCTATTAAAACCTCTCATTTTTTCAAAATGTCTCAAGACGATGAACGTTGTCCGCCACCTTCCGTCTTGTATTCGTTTCCGGCCTTCGTGTGTGACGTGGGAGACGATGAGGCCCAACTGGAACTAGAGCGATTGAGTTCACAGGCGTATCCTCCTTTGGTTGGTCGCCATGATGTGCCCTCTTTTCCGTCTTTGGACTATGATATGTTGATGGAATTTATCAAGGCCTCTCCACTCTACCAGTCAATTCAGACTTCTTCTAGCGAGCCTGTTCGCACCTATTCTCCCTTCCCTGTATCACAGGATCTTTTTTGCGACATGGATTGGCAACCGGATGCTCAATTTCATTCACTGATGAGTGATCAATACGGTTCACCCGCTTTTTCTCCTTTTCCGCTTTCTAGTGGCTTTGCTAATCTGCTCAATGAAGATGGGGAGTCATTTCCTGCTATTGTTCCTGGTCAATCAGTAATTATGATGGATGAGAAATCAAGCACTAGTTCATCCTATTCTAGTTCGTCCTATGCTAGTTCATCCTATTCTAGTTCATCTTCTCTTGTGCTGGGTCCGTCTGCTTTGGGAGATGACACTTATTCTTTGTGCAACAATGTGTCGCAAAATTGTATTGGGAGCATGTTTACTCCAACGACCGCTCCAATACGCGTGAGAATATCTGTCAAAGGCGATTCATCAACAGTCACCATCTTGCCACAGGATTCTTCCAACGGACTATTTGGTTCCGCTTTTATTCCATTCCAGGAATAAACCATGTCTGACATCATAAACCAGGTAGAACAAGAAAAGGCTGAAAATCCTGGTGTTTTGAGTTCTTATCAGAAATTTCGCGTCAATTGGAGTTACGTATATTATTTTAACGTTTTTTTTATTATTATCGTTTCTATATCCGCCTTGGGCTTTGCCTTGGCTGCGCTCCTCACCCAGCCCACTACCAATGCCGAAGTCAAGACATTGAAGTTGAGCGGTCCGCTTTCTGTCAATGCCGTTGAGTGTGGTACCGTCTACTTGTTACAATTAGCTTTGCCTGATATGCATATAAATTTGCCTGACCCAAACTCAACCAGTGGATGCACTTTTTCGTTTGTATATGTGGGAGGGCCACCGGGAGTTACACCAGAAATTTCCTTGACAACTGCGACCGGTCAAATCATTGGGCTGTCATTCATCGACCCGTCTCTTCAATCATCACATAGCATCACAAGTCGGTCAGTCAGTTTAGCGGCGGTTGCGAATGCCGCTTTCTCAGTCACATCGGATGGCAGTAATTATCGTATGTTGACTCCGGGAGTTGGGGTGAGCAACCTCAGCTGAAAGCTAAACTGACCAGCCTTGTGCACGTCTGCTTGCACGAACCACTTTACCCAGTGGGGAGCGGTTTTTATCGGCCTGAAAACGACTCAATCCGTACAAGAAAAATAAGCACACCGCCACAGATATCATAACCGACAAAGTCACCCACCCTGTAAAAGGTAAAGCTGTCCGTTGCAGTTCTTCTTTTGAAGCATCTTCCGCGTCATCAAAAGAAGCGGTAGGATTGGTGCCACCACTGTCAAAGGTATTCACATACATTTGATTATTACAGATGTAGGTGGCTGTTCCACCGTTTGACAGGGTTGGAAAAGTACCAGCCGCAATTTGTGCTTGAATCATTTCCAAACACTCCCGGTCCGTTCCAATTGCGACGTTAGCTTGACTAGGTACATAATGAGTTGCAGGATCACAACCATTGGGCAAGAGGTTCACATAAGAATGCGCGGCAGATGCAGCATGTTGGGTAATAATCTCTTGCCAGGCGTTGTGACACTGACAGGCATACTGACCGAGTGTGTCTCTTGCACACAAATCTGTAAAGAATTGGTCCATATTAAAAGACAGAGGAGTACCTCCAATTTGTAAAGTTTTCTTGTGTGATCCCAATGTATACAAGTAATCTTGCCAGCTATTTGTCTTGATAAACAAACGTTGAATGCCACTGAATTGCCAATCGATTTTTTTGCCACATTGGCCACTCAAGCACGGTGTGTCATCCCAATTGCGCCAAAAGGTCAAGGAGGACGGGGTATCAATCACCACCTGTTGCCCATGCAGCTCATAGTAACCACTACCATCTGTGGACCATAATTGCAAAACGGCATGAGGAGGAATATACATTGATCCGATCGTTGAAAATCCCACGTCAGATTGTTTCAAATACTGATTCCAAGCATTAAAGCCATTGACCGGAGGATACATGGCCCCTTGACACCCACTCTTTTCAAACAACAAACAGGGAAATTGTTTATTCTCTTGTGCCAAGTTTTGCAAAAGAGGCCTCAAGAGTTGCAAACATGAATCCATTTTTTAATACTGAGCTACGAGAATTGGACGGGTCTTGGTTTCTAATATTCATAGCGAATTTAAAAAAAGCATTCATGGAGATTTCTCGTCTTGAATTGCCCGCGATGGTCCTAACGACCAATGAACAAGATCTGGAGAAAATGGGCAACGAATTAGCCCCTCATTTCCCACGCATGGCAGAGTTTGGACGCATGCTTTCCAATCCCGAATTTATCACTTTCTTTCAACGGAATTTTTCAAATCGGGAAGACGCTCGAAATTCACTCATCTTACTCAACCCAGAGTTTCAACGTTTCTTTCAGCACAATTTTTCTAACTGGGAGGATGTACGTAATTCCATCATGTTTTTAAACACTGGAATATCACTCAAAGAAAGTTCTAAACAGGCTACTGGTCACGATTTAACTCCAAAACAAATGACTGCACTCTTGCTTGCTGCAGTGAATGATGGACCCACTCGACAAATCATGGCCTCCAGTATCAAACAATTTATTGAAATACCAAAATCCGACAACACGAGAATAGAGTCTAATTCTTGGGCGGAAAGTATCTCAGAAAAGCCATAATGACTTGCACGTCGCCTGCGGTCGTGGTCGGACTCAGAAAACAATTGAGTTTCGAACCCGCCGCACACGAAGTCAATCTCGTGATAGTATATATGCCAGTGGTTCCTGCATAGGGGTGAGCATCCGTGGCACAAAAGGTACTGGTACCGTTATTGGAACTCAACAAGTTATTAGATAAGAAGCCAGAGCCTGCACTAGCGGATCCCGAGGCTGTGACAGTACAATCTAGAACATTGGCCACTGAACCAGCGCTCCCCACTTGAATAGAAATCTGCAAGGTCTCACCCACGGTGGCGGAAGGACCAATCAAACCAGACAACACGAGCGCTAACGTACCGTTGGCATTGAAGTTATTTGGAAGCGTCAAGCCGCCCCCGGGATTTCCTGAAGTGGATGTGGCACCCGTAAATATATCCACGTAGCTGGTCGTATTCGACAAAATTGGACCTGAGATGGAACCAATGACCATAATCGAGTCAGGGGATGCCACAAAGTAACCCAAACAAGAAAAGACTAGTGCAACGATCGCAATAATCATCGTTATTACCACCAAAATCAAATTGATCATGGGCATGCGACCAGAATCAGCCATTTTTGTAATTTATTACATCCGATTATTTTTTTGTTCCTGTTAGACTCCAAACTCAGAAGATTGTGTCGGAAGTTGTGATTGGTAAACCCCATACACATTATAAATACACTGACAAGAGGCCTCTGAGGGGCGACCCGAACAAAAACAGATGACGGAAAAGCTTTCTGCAGCATGAGAACGAAAAATATGTTGAATATGGGCCGTCAGCACTTTCGGCATGTAAGCAATCCGATCCACGCCCGCATAAATCCCCACGGCATTATGATCAAACTTGTTGCCCTTTTCTGGACGACACATGTATACTTGATTTTGCACAGGAGGAACTTGATGGTATTTGAGACCCGTCATATACAAAGGAAAGCTACCGAGCAACTCGACATTCACGTGTCCCTGGGCATGCAACAAGGCCTGTGAGGCCTTCAGATGATCAACCACTAATGGAGGGGCGCTCATCACGTTTGTTTCATGGTCGTGTCAAATGAATCCAATGCGCGTTCTACATCTAAATGGGTCTGGTTGTTGATGTTCAAGTCTTGTAAATATAATTCGGTACCATTTCGACTCAAAATACCCGGGACAAGATCTTCAACATCTTGACCGTAACGAGGCGCCGGAGGGATCACCCAGTACATCCATATTTTCTTGTACTGAAATAACATTACGATGGTCACAATGACCAAAATGGACAACAAGCCAACCAAAACACCATAACAATACTGACAGAAAGAAGCAAAGTCGTCTCCAGCAGAACCAAATGTCTCACAAGAGTGCTGATATTGATAGATACCACATAAACTGATAATTTGTAAAATGAATACAACGACCACTGTGATCAACAAGCCTTGTTTCGTTTGTAGCGTAGTTCGAGGATCTATTTGTTCCAAATAAGGTGGCCTCCGATGAATGATACCCACTTGGGAGGATACATCCAACATTGCTTTTATTCAAACGTTCGAAACGAAATAGATCCTGAGATATCAGTCTTTCGGTTCCATGTTTGAGCGTCAAAATTCTCCAATGGACGAATTACTCAAGCCCAAATTTGACTCGAATCCGGTCGATCCAAAAGAATGGGATCGGATGAAGGAGATCTTGATCGACGCATTTTTGCGCAAAAGAGGCACTCATGTGGACGAAATGGAAAATTTCAACTCCTACCTGCCTGAAATCATTTTTTTGCTCAAGGAGCATATTAAGCCCCACTTCATCGATCAACACGACCAACTCCACATGATTGAAATTCTCGAAGCTCACTTTGTTCTTCCTTATGAACCAAGAGTTGGTATTGATTCACCAGAACGAGCTTTACTGAGAAATCACTACGAAGCCGAGGTGTATGCATCCGTCAGATACACCATTCGTGCAAAGCCCTCCGAGGCATCAGCGTCTCCTTCACCACCACCAGAATGGAAAGAAGTTCCAGGCACAAAACGGCCTTTACCACCACCCACGACCGAAGAAACCAAAGAGGAAAGCGATGAGGAAGAAGAGGAGGAGGAGGAAGATGATGATGATGAAGAAGAAGATGACGACGAAGAGGAGGAAGAAGAAGAGGAGGAGGAGGAAGAAGAAGACGAAGATGGTGAAGAACCAGCAGCAAAACGAAAACCCCCTCCGGATGAATTGAAGCCCTCAGTGGGAAGTTCACGAAACACGGCCGCCGAACAACCCGCTTTCTTCATTCAGAAAGAAAACTTTGACGCTTATTCCGAAGTTATTCATGTCGCCTATGAGAAACATATGACGATGAACATCCCTGTTTTTCTAAAGTCTCAATTATGCTGGATGAGCACATGTTATCGAGACCCTTTTCTACTTTGTAAGCCTTATCTCATGGGCGGATACTATTTGGTTAATCGAAACTTTAAGTTGTGTCCGTCGGAAGAGTATCTGGTGAACAACCGTGTCTTGGGCCTAAAAACCGATCTTGTGGAAATTCGTTGCAAGTTTGAAGACATCTCGAAGCGTTGGAGGACCAATTGCACTCTCAAGTTCTCTTTGGATCACCCACGATTCCGGAAAAACCAAAATTGGTATCGTCTGCCCCGTTTCCTCCTCGAGGTACCTCATGAGAAAAAACCAAAAACCTATTGTCCCATGATCGTGTTAGCCATGTCCTATGGTTGGACCACCACCAATTTCATCAAGGCGGTCCAAATGTGTCTTGGGTATGAAGAGTCGCCCGAAATCCAAATGTTGTTGTGTGTAATGGCCATTGATACCGAGGGATGCACCAATCAACACGACGCCATCAAACGTATGAGCAAGTATCTTTCAAAGTGTCGCACCATGTCCAATGAGGCGGATATTGCCTCGTATGTGTCTTTTACGTTACACGGAGAATTTTTCTCCAATTTGATCGACCTGGTCCATGGGCGCCACGAATGGGAAAACTTACGCAAAGGTTATGAACTGGCAGCTGCGGCCGCGGAGCTCATTCAGATGTCCGACCTGGTGAATGACAAGCGCCCCGAGGAAAAAAAATGGAAAGAAGCCGACAAGCGCAAATACACCATCAAGCGTATTGATTCGCCCGCAGAAAAACTCATCTTCTTGGCCCGCAAATACATCAAACATTGTGCGAAAAAGGCCGCCAGCAACCTGAAAAAGGCCATTGAAAACCGGAAAGGGGTCGATCTCAAGATCATTCTCAACAAGAAGATTATCAAGTTGACCAACAGTGTCAAGAATGGTATTTGGGACTCCAAGACGGATGTTTCGGACAGTAACCAGAACAAGACACAAATGATGATTACCGGGTACTGCTCGGATGCCCTACATGCTCAAGTGCAAAAGATTATCAAATTTGCCATGAAGAAGAATTGTGATCCAGAACCTTTGTTAACGGACCCGACCCAAAACGGACGTGTCGATCTGTATTTGACTCCAGAGAGTGACCGGTGTGGCATGGTACGTCACAAGGCCCTGGGTTGTTGGATCACGCCTTTGGTCAATACGCGCCAAATGATGAATATGATCAATCAGTTGATTCTTTTTCATGCTGCGGAAATCGAGTGGTTACCATTGAAAATGGAACCTGTATTCCCACCTGCTCACATGACAGCGGTCAAGGATGTTTACGGCGGGTTAATTGGATGGACACCCAAGCCCTTTCAAATGTACAAGATCTTTTTGAGATATCGACGCAGGTGTGCTGTATGGCCCATGATGGGAATGGAATGGGATCGCATTCGCAATATTTTTTATTTCACCGTGGATGCCGGGCGCATGATGAGGCCTTTAATTATCTTGGACCGCCTTCAGGATCTGATGAAAATGACCACGGATATCACTTTTTGTTATGCCCCTGACCCTGTGAGATACCTCATGGAAAAAGGAATTATCGAGTATCTCGATGCTGCTGAAGAGTATTGTGGCCTGGTCTTCACTGCCGATAGTCTCGAGTCCACGATTCGTGCTGGTTTCATTCATACACATATGGAGATTGATGGGGTGTTTGCACTCTCGGTCACGGTTGCCAAGGCTTTCTGTAACCATAATGCCGGTCCGCGTCGTATGTACACTGGAAATATGGAAAAGCGCTCCATTGCCGTCAAGATGCATGAGGATCGTGGAACGACCGTGTCTTTCTCTTTGTGGTATGGTCAGGATCCTCTATGTTCTGATCCGGTTGACCAGGCTCTGGGTTTGCGTCACAAGGAGCCCAACGGATACAATGTTTTCTTGGCGGTGATCTCGGACAAGAACAACATTGAGGACTCATACGTGGTCAAGAAAGAGGCCTTGGAAAGAGGATTATGTGTATCGACGGAAACTTGTGTGATTACTTCCTCTCTTGGACAAAATACCGTGTTTATGAAGCCTGACAACGCCACCAATGGGAAAGCCAGTGTTGACAAGTATCATTATGTCCAACCGGATGGCACTCCCAAAGTAGGCTCGTATTTGACGGGGGGTATGGCGGTCATCGGTCGAGTATTTCAACAAAAACATGGTTCGGAAGTCTCCAAGCGATGTGTGTCGAAATTTTTGCCATGGAGTGAGGATTATTCCGTGGCCTCTGTGAGTCGGTACCCTCAAAACGAAAGCAAGCCTGCCAGTATCGTACGTGTCTCACTGACCAAGGTCAATCAACCTACGGTGGGCAACAAGACTTTTTTTCAGCATGGCCAAAAAGGAACATTTTCAGAAATTCGACCGGCCATTGATATGCCTTTTGTGGAGAGTGGACCCATGGCCGGTGTCTCTCCTGATTTATTGACCAATGTGTGTTCATTGGCTCGAGTGACACTAGGTCTGCAATTGGAAATGTTACAAGGCAAAGCTCGGGCTTTTAACCCGACTCTCATCTCACAATACCAGAATGTATTTATGAGTCGAATTACCTTTGACGAACGGAGACGCCTGGTGGCCGCCGTATTACGCGACAACGGCCTCAAATATACTGGAAAAGAACGAATGCGATCAGGCGTCACTGGAAAACTCATCCAATGTGAAATCTACTGTGGCATGGTTTATCTCAGTGTCTTGAAGCAAATGGCCCCTGACAAGCTGCGGTCACGCGATCGTGGACCCACCAACGAATTAACACGTCAGACCTCGGTCGGCAAAAAGAATTCGGGAGGCCAAAAGATGGGAGAAATGGAAAACTGGAATTTACATTGCTATGGAATCAGCGCGGTTTTCCATTCGATCAATTGTGAGAGTGCCGACAAGTTTCGGATTTGGCATTGCACTCGATGTCATTGTCCGGCGATCGCTTCGGTCGAGACTCGGCTATTCTTTTGCAACTCGTGTAAGAAGAGTGATGCCATTGTTCGACTTCCCAATACCTATATCACTCCCTTGTCATTTTCCGAGTTGTGGCCCGCAGGATTCGGTCACTCGATCATTGCCGTCAAAGCTGATCCATTAGCTATCACTTTAGATGAAGAATTGATCTTTGACAAACATCGATCGCATCCCAAATAAACATGCACTCAAGATCCCTTCATGCGTATTATGTAATCGTATTGACTTTTTCTCTTATTACTTTGTTAACATGCATCGGACAAATTGTCTTGTACAACGTATGTGAGACTTGGCAGTCGGATACCGCACAACAATCCGCCATGGGTTTTTATGGTTTGACCTATCTGTGTCTCGCAGCATCTCTCTTTTTATCCGGTTATACCACTTGGGCTTTACAAAATAAAATGGGATACGGATCAGATACCAAAACCACCACACCGGAAACAGTTGAGGTCCCCTCCATTACCAAATATGCAGGCATAAATCTCAGTGTTTAAAATCACGCATCAATATTACGATAAACGAAGCGCACAATATTGACTTCGAGCGTCACTTCGCCCTCCAGACGGTTTGCCTGATGCTCGGTCACCATTTCAACCAACTTTTCAACCCATGCTTCCCAATCCGCATGATTTCCGTAGGGGTTTCCGTCGTCATTGTAGGAAGGGGGGCGCGTGGGCTCCAAGAGCGGCTTCCACACGGCGTCATAGACCGCCAGAGGAACAAGGACATGGTAGCATCCTTCCGCTGAATCACCCTCCAAGTAAACCATGACGAACGGTTGGTCCATGGGTTTGGAAGTCACTTTCATCTCCACGGGAGGCAACGGATCCTTCTTGGGCCTCTTGGTCCGCTTCGGTATCATCGGCATCACAGGTAGCCGACGCTTCTCATCGGACGAAGAGGTTGTCGAATCCATCGAGTGAGAAAATGATAGTGTTCTCATTTACCAATCTGCTATAAGTAACAGTGAATCTGTGGATTCAGATTCGACGGAATGTGATTAGAATTTTCTGCCCAGACTGATTAGAATTTTATTACAAAACACGGTTTTTGTTACACTCAATAAGCCTGTCTAGGTTGAGGTCCCGTCCGTTACCAAATATGTAGGCATAAATCTCAGTGTTTAAGGTCTCTCAATAATACGCATAGATATTACGGGAAACAAAGCGAACAATATTCACTTCGAGCGTCACTTCGCCCTCCAGAACTTGATGACGGGTCACCATATCACACAATTTGGCAACCCACGCCTCCCAATCAGCATGATTTCCGAATGGTTCTCCGTCGTCATTGTAGGAAGGGGGGCGCGCCGGCTCCAAAATTGGCTTCCATTCGGCGTCATACACCGCCAACGGAACAAGGACATGGCGACTTGATTCCACTTTGTCATGCTCCAAGTAAATCATGACGAAAGGTTGGTCCATGGGTTTGTGAGTGACCTTCATCTCCACAAGGGGCGGGGGGCTCCTTCTTGGGCCTCTTGGCTCGCTTGGGGTTCACTGGAGGATCACGCTTTTCATCGGACGAAGAGGAGGAAGAATTCATCGAAAATGACAATGCTGTCGTTGACCAATCTGCTTGAGCAACAATGAATCTGTGGGTTCAGATTCTCGGTTTATTGCAAATCACACATCACGCAAAATAACTCGTACAATGTTGGCGTCAAGCGTGAGATCGCCAGTCACACGGTATTCATCATGATTGAGAGCCAAATTGGCCATTTGGGCGGCCCATTTTTTCCACTTGCGGTGTTCACCATTCGTACAACCGACGTCGTCGTAATTTCTGGGGCGCGTCGGCGGCTCAAAGAGCGGCTTCCACTCGGCTTCATAAACCTCCAATGGAACCAGGGACTGGTAGGCTCCTGCCACTTCTTCTCCCTCCAAGTAAATCAAGACGAAAGGTTGGTCCTTGGGTTTTTGAGTCACCTTCATCTCCAACGGAGGCAAGCGTCTTGTCTTTTTGGGACGCTTTTCATCAGAGGTAGTCGAATCCATCGAGTGGTAGAATGATAGAATAATGATGCTCCCGTTGTTTACTTTCGATAATATGATGAGAATTTTCTGTCAAGACTGATTTGAATTTTATTACAAAACACGGTTTTTATTACAATTAATAAGCCTGTCTACTGCGCAAAGAAGCCTCATAGGGCGCAATATAAAATTTAGAGCGATTGGGGCGATTCGAGGGCTTCTTGGGCGGATCGGTCGACAACCAATAATCCACTGTGTTCTTGATGTCACCAAAAATGCTGACAATACTACCCAAAAACGCACCCATCACATCCCAGGTGGTTTTCATACATTGGTCACACTTGGACACCCGAGGCTCAACTTTCTCCAGCCGATCTTCAATATCCAGTTGTTCTGCTAACCAAATCATTTCCTGCGGCGACATTTTAGACATATCAAGCGTGTGAAGCAATTCGCGGGCCTTTGGGGTCGGCATTTTCACTTCAAAACCTGGGAGGGCCTCAGGCACAAAAGGAGCTTCCCGGAACAAGGAGAGTCCATATTTCGGATCTTTCATCAGCGTTCTCTGTAGCAACCATGATAAAACCTGTTGGTCGTCCTGATCTCGAGTTTCTTGTATGAATTGACTCCAAGTGGCCAGCTCAACTCTAGGAAAAAAAAGAATACGAGGAGTGTGCATCTCCGATCGCAGGCAGCGTCCAATTGCGTGTCCTTCGAAAAACTGAACCAGAGGATCGTTCTCAGCTTGTCCTTCGACTTCACTCTCCACTAGAGCGTTCAGACGCAAAGTCCGATTGAGCCATATCAGAATGTGTCTTTGGGCTCCGTCGGATAAGTAGAATTTGCCGCCTCCATCCCATTCCAAAACACAAAATCGCGACTCTGGTGTCACAAAACTGTAGGACGAATGAATGGCACACGAGGTGTCAATCTGGAAAGGATGGCAAGACAGTTGAATTCGAGACAACTTCATGGTTTTTTTGGGTATGCAGACTTTTGAACAATGACAGCAAAAACGAAACATTTATTCAAAACTCAATGTGAATGAATCTAAGTCGGACGACTAGCATCACGCATTCGAGTCCCATAAAAGTTCGCCAAGATGGGAATCTGTTCGAGAAGGATTGCCGTTTCTTCGTCGAACTCGAAAAAATTCATGTCTTTGATTTGTTTGGCTGTGTTGCCAATATCGACCGCGAATTTTTGAGGGTCAAAGAGTCCACCGCATCGTTGTACGGCATTGATTGACGTCAAGAGGGAATGTAGTGCACGCTCTAAATCCCGACATTTTGGTTGGGCCTTTTCTTGATCGTATATCTCTTTAAGTTTTTTCTTCAACTTCGGAAACACGTCATTCAACAGCTTGCTCTTGGCTTCTGCAGCTTGTTGGTGCATTTCTCTGTGAATTGGATTCATTTTCAGATGAATAAATGATCAATAATGTTTTCACGATGACATTATAATCATCGCCAAACAGCATTCAAGAATATTCCCTGGCCGTCAGCTTTTTCGCCAGACGGTGACACCTGTTGTCAATTCGCAAGAGTTGACGTTTGTGGAGTTGTTTCTCCAAAAACAGGGATGTGAGATCACTTATGGTAGCTGCAAAGGTATCGTCATGATTCGAAGAGTCATTGTCATAATGGGTGTGTTCGTGGAGTGCACTGGCCGACAAATCTCCCAAAAGTGCATATCGTTGTTGTTTGTCGCTCACATCTACCAGCAGGAGCGGGTTGATAAAAAAGGTGTCTTGAAGGATGAAAGCCTTGGTCTTTTTCTCGAATACAAATCCCACTCGAAACGCTCGATTATGAGGACGGACAAGGACAAGACAACTGATCCAAAGTAGCAAAATATAGACCTGTTCAAAAGAACGAGACTGGGGCTTCCACAGTTCAGGAATGTTGTCCATTGTCATATCGTTTCTAAACAGATAACGACAAGCAAAGAGACCCTGTTCCACTCGTTTAGCGACATCCGTCTCTGCTTGATTCGAAAATTGGATCCCGAGCATTTCAAACGGACAAAGGCCTTTCACGTCCACCAAAAAGTCTCTGGATATGTCAAACGACACAAGACATCCATCTCTTTCAGACAAGAATTGACGAAGAGCAAGCCCCGGTTCACCCACGAGTGTTTGTCGAGCTTGATCAAAATGTTGACAATGAACCATCTCCACCAGCTCCACGATGAAAACTCCTTTTTCAGAGTTAACATTCCGCAAAGAAACTGAGAACATGGGCACCCCTTTAAAAGTCCGAATCACATACAGGGCTTTCTGATATCTTTCATTCAATTTGAAGACCCGGAACCAATTACAATTAAAGATCTCTCGTTCCGTTGACACAGGCAGCAGATGGACAGATTCCACATGAATCTCGAAATGAGTCAATGCATACCGAAGAAATCTATGATGAATGGTTTTCAAGAATAACGGGAAGTGTTGCGCGAGCACAAAAGGATAATGAATCAAAAAAGTAGTCCCGTCAGGGCATTCATCTTCTATGAGGCCACACTTCCCACAAAGTGGCGACACCAAATCAGCCAAACACCGTCGACACAAAACCTGATAGGAACCATAGTGCCCCATAACCATTATATTTTTCACCGTGAAAAACCACATCGGAGAACAAAACAAAATCACAAAACGCCCCACGCCAAAACCGCCATCGTTTGTTGTCGATTTGCTACTGCCATTCATGTAAAGAAATCGATTGCAACACCGTTCATAAGTCGTCTCTTGACTCCCCTGCTCACACCATCTTCCATCGTCTGCGAAATAGACAAAGTCGGCAACCGCCTCCATTTGATGCAATATTTGGTCACTCGAATGAGAGATGGAACAGACATCCAGATGAACATAAGAACACCCAGAATCACTCGAGTTTTGAAGTAATTCACGGATGGGCGCCACCACGGCAGAATGTCGACCAAAGATATCCACATAACGAGAATGCTCCTGTTGCCAAAAGCGTTTGGAAGGCACGACCGCTCCCAGTTTTCGTAATTCTTGTTCGGTTTGACAGTGATGAGACCAAATGGAAAGAACCAGAGCATCAAAATGATCACGAAAAGTTGTCCAATCTTGCAAGTCAAACAGTTGTTCCATGTGAATTTTTGTTACCGGGTCGACTCCCCAGATTAAAAATGCACCAATTTCGTAATATTCGAGACATTGTGAAAAATTATCATTTTATGTTAAAACAAACATGTTGGACACCGCTTGGATCGTGTGTATTTGCCTCGCTGCAGTGCTGTTGTTCTTGATTATCGTCGGGATTATTTTTTGGGTTGTGTATGTCAAAAAGCGTAATTTAAATCTAACAGACGTGGATCTCGCGTCTCCCTTTCCTGATACTTCCTCTTTTTCTCTGAGAGGTTCTACAAAACCACTATGACCTCTTCATGGGTCATGACAAATGCCAGTTATTTGGCACAGGTAATTTCACGCGAACAAGATCGTTTATCGGTGGTTTATCCTGGTTATATGATTCACGATGAAATTCACGAGACCGAGGTAGAACCAATTAACGACACCTTTTGTCCTCAGAAACTTGCAGAAAAAGTCAAAAGTTGTCTTAAACAACGTTGCGATTTACACAAACAATGGGCAGTACATCTGCTCGATTTAATACAACAAACTGTACAATTATGCCCGTGTCAGTTTACATGGAAAATGTCGATCCCAGGGCATTTGAAGATAGTCGCCATTCAAGAGCTCATGAACAATTACCAAACTGTGATCATGGTGGAACTCAAAGCTTCGGCTTTCAAAGACGAGGTATATTGCACTATCAACAAAAGAGTCGGCACGGAGCAACCTTCACCACTTCTCACTTCCATTCAATTAGCAGAGGAAAGGTTCACCAATAATCACCACACTTTTGCTTTTGTGATTTTAACCAAGATACAAAATGAACTCGAACACATCCCCTCTTGCTTTGAATGGAATTGGAGTGTTTCAGAAGACATTCAATCGTCAGTTGTGGAAAAAATCATTCATGATTTACAAAAGGAGCTCCAGATTTCCGTAAAAATCATCCCTGACAAATTGGTGATATGTTACGTGAATGAGATGATGATCAAATAAATTTGTGACGATACAATGGCGAGAAGAAAGACATGGCGTGAGCAGGGAGTTGTGGAGCTGTGGAGGTGTTTCGTTGTTCATTCACATAAAATTCAAAAGCCTCTTGAATCGTTTGATCCTTCACAGTGGTTTGATCAATCTGTCCAAACGTTTTTCGACAGTGTATATGTCTCAGTTTGTGTATCCAGTGATCAATCGACCGTCCCATCGCCGGGAAATGAGAGATATGAGCGGCAAACCAAGAGGCGTCAAAAGTCGAATTTTCCGTCAGACAATATTTGAGCTCTGAGAGCTTTTGACAAAAAATGGCATGCAACTCATCCGAGGTATAATCATCTAAATGGAAAAACCACTGAAGGCGTGAGCGTACGCTGTCATTTGCCTGCAAAATGGTACGCTCGGTGACATCCGGAAGGCCAGAAAAGATAACAAGCAAACTGTTGGGATATCGATCCATCAAATTGATAAGCACATCCAAACAAAATCGACCATTGGACGTGGCAGGACCAAATGTGTGAGCCTCATCAATTAATAATACTCCTGATTTGGCTAACGCCTCTTGAACAATCTTATAGACACGGGATTTCGTTTTGCACTCACTATCGGCAATAAGAAACTTTGGGGTCGTCAAAACAATCTCATCAGACGGAAGAATCCCGAGACATTTCAATAACTTGGTAATGACAGTAGCGATCTTGGTTTTACCGGCTCCCGGTTTGCCCGTCAGCACCATGTGACGAAAATGACAAGGGAGATTTTGCAATTCAAATAACATCATATTGCACAAGCCATCTTTAATACTCGTCATTCCAATCAATTGATGGAGTTCCTCAATGACATCATAAAGCATTGGTAGACGTTGACAATCTTTCAATACACGACCCTCTTTGACCAGATGGCTCAGACGACGCAAATCATCAAATGAGTCCAAAGGGAAAGGAATAGGATCCAAAAGGGCCTCATCCGGAGTAAGTACCACTTTCGGTATCATACGATGACGGTCGTCACAAAAAATCAAGTCAAGGTCCTCTTCTGTGAAAACAAAATCGTGCTCTTCTTCGATCGACATGAACTTTTGTTTTATGTGTCTGATAAAACCTTGCAGCTCAGTAGTCCACACCAGGTGCGAACTAAGCGCAAAAAGATGAACAAGAGCTCGACCAGCACAGCCGGCTCTGGTTGGGCAACATTTACTACTACATCAAAAAGATCACACCGAATGCGTGTCTCTTTCAGAGAGACCGGCGCCCAATAAATTACTATTTCGCGTTGTGGTTTCTTAAGATGAAAGACCAATTGATAGGTGGGTGAATGTGTCCTGAACATGGTACCGTATCGTATGTTTGAACGAGTGCGAGATATCATAATATGACCCACACGATCATCAATTTCATAAATGACCCAAACGAAGCTGTTGAGCAGGGAGACTACGCAATTTTCCAAGTGCAGCATAATTGGTTCGCCGGTAAAAGTTGATCGCACCTGCTCCGTCAAATAGGTCATGTAATCGATCTGCTTTTGTGTCGATAGGTCAGACCACTGATTGATCATCAGACTCGGTTGATTCATTTTGGACAAATAAAATGTTACCAATCAGTCCATGAAATAGCTATGAAAAACAATTCTTCGGGAATTTTCTGGATATTTATGAGAGTAAAATGGTTTCTCTTTTCGTCATTCGGTCATGAAATCAACCGCTTTTTCGTTGGTGATTCCGTTTACGAAAGTCAGCAGTCACCATGAATTATTTCACAACGAATTCGAATTGGAGTTCATTCCTTTGCCAGTTCTCGATAATCCCATGATTTTTGATTCTCATGTCACGGCAGAGCATCTGATGGCTGCCGGAGTTTCGAATTGCCCTGTTTGTGTCTATTTCATGGAAGTGGATTCATTGACCTTGCGCACTATACACCCTAACCAAGTAATCGCAACTTTGGTCGACGATTCTTCCACCCGTTCATTGGTGCGAGATTGTGTGGATATGATCAAACGATACTATCGAACCAACCAAATCATTAATCGATTTCCGTGTATTCGACTGGATACCTTCCCCAGCTTTCGTAAATGGTTTCTGTCCACATATTCAAATGAGATGTCTTTGAATCAATTGATGTTCTCACCCTCCATTATTCATTCCAAAGCCAACACTGCTTCTCGGGCGTGCAACCGACCTTCTTATTTCACTTCATCTTGTGCAAGCACACGTTTCTCATTTTCTACTCACCCGTCCTCTCCCATCATCTCTGGTCAAAAAAATCAAGACATTTTTAAAAATATGTTGCAAACATGTCTGTATTATGTACCTAGGACGCCTTATCATGTGGTTCAAGATTTTATTGATTCTATGAGTCGTGCAGTTGAACCTTTTCAATCATCTAGTGTCTCGTCCAGTTCCTCGAGCTCTTCTAGTGTCTCATCCAGCTCCTCAAGCTCTTCGAGTGCCTCTTCCAGTTCCTCAAGCTCTTCTAGTGTCTCATCCAGCTCCTCAAGCTCTTCGAGTGCCTCTTCCAGTTCCTCAAGCTCATCCTTTCGACCTTTGAAGCGTCCACTGGTTAACAGTACAGACGAGTTTTTTCAAGCTACATTGGCAGAATGTATGTTTTATTTACCAACCATCCCTGTTGAACGTTTCGAAAGCTTTTTGGCTACTCTTGGCAGTGTTGTGCATTCTTTTCACAAGAGACAAAAGAAAATGGAGTAATTCGTTTATCGACAATAAACTCGCTTACATTGACATGCAACATTCTTTTTACAGTGTTCACAAGGTATAAGAGGGTCCAATGAGAAACCGTGTTCTTGTAGCCATTCGTGATTACCCTTGACTTCAATAACCTTGAGAGACTTTGGTATTTGTAGACCCTTGAGAGAATTATCAAAAGCCCAACCAAGCATAAGTTTTTCTAGATGTGGTGGTAATTTCAACTCATGGATTGGTTGATCAATACCAATAAAATGCAACTCTCGTAACGTTTGCGGGAGATTTAGTTCGCTAACAGAATGGTTGAATTGATAACCGAAATGTAATACTTCTAAATTGGGAGGGAGTTTTAACCCGTGCACCAACGAATCTCCCAAATGCAAAGTTTTCAAATTGGAAGGCAAATCAAATTCCAACTGATAACAACCGGGCAAAATTAATGTCTCTAATCCAACTGGCAAAATTAGGCCATGTTTGCTTTGAATCTCTCGCACATTCAAAAAACGTAACAAGCGAAGATTTTCAGGGAGTTGCAAATGTTTCACTTCAGGATCAATATATCCGACGGTAAATTCTTCTAATCCCGTTGGCAAGATAAGCTTTTTTGCCGGAAAACTGGAAAACACATTACCAAATTTCAACCTTTTCAATTTCTGAGGAAGATGGTACTCAGATAAGTTCAGAAAAACATAATCACCATCATTTTCTAAATAGAGACTTTGTGTGTGACCAGGAATGTGATCAGCTTGAGAAGGCCATCTGGCGTAAACATTCACATATTTACCCAATGCTCCAAATCGACGCTGATAATCTCGCTCCGGGTCCAAAAAGGCGTCCAAAGACACCTGCTGATTCACTTCATATCTTTCGTCCAAACGACGTTTCACATGTTTGCAGGTGGTTGCCAAGCTTACAGCCAACTGCGGGCCACCAGCGTTCGCAAATGACACCAAGAGGTCATAAGGAATTCGAAAGGCTGCTTCATCCAATTTTTGACGCTTGGCAACAGACATTTTTGTTGGAAAATGAACACTTGCGTTAGAGGTGAGAAAAATGAATCTGAAAAATTCTCGTTTGTCGACGTAGTAAACATTTAGTAAATTATTTTTAAAAGCAACTCCAAAAATTATTCAGTATTTTATTAGCACCCCCCCAAAGTGTCGAGAGCTCGATCAAACTTGTTCAACCC
>VFSW01003276.1_pt1 | contig 24323 bp, 22 predicted proteins | sample 5358111 | NCBI WGS metagenome assembly VFSW01 (sample SAMN11554181, study PRJNA540505) | mine drainage metagenome | isolation source: sediment from site ElyBrook_90M | place: USA: Ely Copper Mine, Vershire, VT | collected 2017
AGCCACTTACCCCCTCCAACCCCTCAAAATTCGAAATGATTTTTTCAAAAAAACCACTGTGAAACTGTGAAACCCCACCTAAACCACTCAAAAATAACGACCTGCAAATCCCATTTCCTTCAACTCACAGCCACTGTGAAACTGTGACCAAAAGCAATAGGCCAGAGTCGCCTCTGGCCTATCTCACTTCAAAATTGGTATAGGAACTATGCCTTCGCCTTAGCCTTGCTCTTGGTCGCCTTGGCTACCTTCGGTGCGCCAGCGCTCAGCACAACGGCCTTCACACGCGCATTCAAACGGCTCTTGTAGCGGCTGGCGGTGTTGTCATGCAGAACGCCCTTCTGCACGCCCTTGTCCAATACAGAAACAGTAGCGCGGTACTGGGTCTGCGCCTCGGTTGCGTCGCCCTTGAGCAACGCCTCGCGAAGCGTGCGAAGACTGTTGCGGACGCGGGTACGGTTGGCGCGGTTCACCGCGGTCTTGGTTACGGTCTGACGGGCGCGCTTGAGCGACGATACGTGATTTGCCATGAATTTTCCTTCTGATCTCTAAAGGGTTTGCGGGGCAATTATGCAACCAAAGCCGCACCCCTCGCAATTTCTTAGTCTACGGGAAACTTCACTTCAGGTCAACCTGCTTCAGCCAGGAACGCACCGCTATTTGACTCACTCCGCTGCCTCAAATTCACTCAACCATCAATGCAGCCGCATTCTCCGCCGCCTCCTTTGTCTCCCTGACAACGCGCCCCATCTGGGAATCCTTGTTCACCAGCACCATGATGAACGCCTCCTTCGCAATCCGATGGAAAAATACCTCGCCATGCTCCCCCCGCACCATGATCTGCTCCAAATTATCTCTGCCAAACTCTTCCACAATGCGATTTCCCAGTGCAAACATCGAGCCCGTCGCAGTTGCTGCGCGATAGCTGCTGATCGCCCCCTCCGGCGCTGAAACAAAAATCACGCCATCCGTCGACACGATTGCCGCCGCCGTTATCCCTGGTACAGTACAGAGTTCCGTCACGATGCTCTGAACCCTCGATCGCGCACTCCCATGCCCCGGTTGAATCTCACTCGCAGCAACCTCGGGTTTCTTCTCTTCTGCTCTTCTCACGTGAACTGCTACTGTTCTTCCTGCGTGACCGATTTTCGGCTGTAGCACTCGGCGTGGTTTCAACTGCGAAAAAATCCGCTTGGCCTGGTTCAAATCAATCTTTGAAATTGGTTTGGGTTCCGTGATAGTGCTATCCATTTCACTTTTGTTAAAGACGAATTTATTCAGAATTAACTGGACAATTAGCCATGTGCTGAAGAGAGAAAGCACAACGATCAGAGCAACAATTGTGGAGAAATTCATCCACTCCTTCAACATGTCGTAGATAGCCAGCACAGCAGCCAGCGCAAATACATAGACTATTGTCTGCGCGTTTTTCATCTCTGCCTTACCTCCGGCCGCTGGCAGGATCTGCTCTGCTGAATGAAACGGTATGCATGCAAAATCGATAGCCCACTGTTTCCATCATCAGGTGGTCATCAATCTGTTCAGCAGCGCTGGCTTGATGCCGAGATTATCCATCAAGCACTGCAAGTACGTGCGGTCAATCAGGTACTGGCACATATCCAGTGTTCGCATCAATGCTGCTGTCGCTGCCACGGTCTCCGCTTTATTCGCCAATACTAATGCCAGAAGCTCGGGAAAAGTTCCGCGCAGAAAACTCATGCTCGCCGCCAAAAATACCGGCGGAATTCTGGCCTTCACATGCACCTGGCCAATCATCTCCTGGCGCCTCACAATTGTTTCCTCGCTTTGGCCAGAGAAGAGCTCCTTGAGCCAAACCAGATGCGTCGCTTTAAGTGCTTCAACGCGCCCTTCAAGCATTGCTGCAGCGGATGGGTCTGAGAGCAATCGAGCATAGAACTTGTCAGTCATCTGAGGAAGATACGGCTCAACAAAAGGAGCGATTTTAGCTAATAAAGTGATGTCTTCCGCTTTGAATCCACTGACAGTTTGATATGTCGACAGAGAGCGATCATTGTAATCTTCAGCCATCAATAAAACCTCGGTTATTTGCATTGTTCAAAGCTTCAAAAATGCCGCGCTAATATTCGCAGAGCCTGATGTCTTTAAGCATGGCTCCAACTCAAGCCTCTATTTAGCTGCACTAGCCAAGGATTTGGGCAATCTTCGCAGAGGTCCTTTTGCATTCCAGAAAAATCAATCCTAGCTTCGCCATGTTGTTGGTGATGACGCAAAGTACTGCGTCCGTGCCCGCTCTGGTTAAAAGTACGTATCCGTTCTCGCCTTTGATCAGAATCTGCTCCAGTGCGCCACGGGAAAATTCTTCTGCCACCCGTCCTCCAAAACTCAACATAGCGGCTGACATGGCCCCAACTGTTTCTTCGTCTAGATTGATCAGGAATGCTGACGCGATAACCAGACCATCCAATGACACAAGCGTCGATGCTAGAATTTCTGCAGATGTGCCATTCAAATCCGATAAAGATTTCTGAAGTGATCTAGGTCGATCTATCGTCGTTACTGGTGCAGGCGTTGGTCCGCCTCTAGCGCCTTGTCGGGAGTCATTTGGACCCATCTGCAAAGAAAGTACTGAATGAGTTTCCATAATGCATACCTTTTCCTTCCTCTACCTTGATTGATAACTATGCGCCAAATTGCCATACCGAGCAAACGATTTGGTAGTTACTTTCAATTACTAAAGTCCCATGAAATCCTGCCAAACTGTATAGAATGAAATATATTCAGAATGAATGACATAACAATAAATTTCGTAGCCACTAATAAATGCTTGATTATGAGTGGATTTATTTCAATCTCTTCGCCATTTGTGACTTTCGTCACTTCTATTTTCTTGAATGATTTCTCCGGCACTTTCCCTGAATCATGTTCATGAAGCACCAATAAAATTGCTGCCTATCAACATGTTCTTCTGCCAGTTGCGAACCTGTCTCACTTTCAAATTCTGACGGTCTTCTGCTCAATTGAACCAAACTCGGCAACCTTTCTCAGCAGAATTCAACATCCATTGCTCAATCCGCCATTGACGGATTGCGCGCTCAGCGTTACTCTCTCCCCAGATAAGGACTTGGTAACCAACGCCAATCCGCTCCCCATCTCAGCCATCAGCGGCTGCGCCAATCGCTGTGCCACTCCCTTCACGCAATTGAAAACAACGCTTACCAGCATTGAGCGCAGCTTTCCTGCCGCGTCTCACCACTTTTCTTTTTCATTCAAGCGGACACTCTTCCTCGGGCTCGGTCGCCCGATTAAACTCTCAGGCAAGCATCAGCCGTCGCCCGCCGCGCGGGCCACTTTGGAGGCAATCTGAAAACTGCACTGGAGATTACGCCCAACCTTGAGCCGCTCTTCGGGACTCGCGATGAAAATCTGCGCTTGATGGAAGACCAACTGGGTGTGCGCATTGACCTGCGCTCCGATGCCGTCCACGTGCAAGGCCCTGCCGACAGCGTTGAGCTCGTGCGTCAAATTTTTTCAGACTTTGAAACACTCCGCCGTGCTGGAATTCACCCCCACAATGGTGAACTCCACGGCATGATCAAGCTCGTCCTCGCCGACCCCGAAATGACCCTGCGTAAACTCGCCGACACCGGCAAGCAGCGCTCTCAAGGCGCCAAGCGCACCGTCCAGCCGCGTAGCGTCAATCAGCACAAATACATTGAAGCCATTGAGCAGAACGACATGACCTTCGGTGTAGGCCCTGCAGGAACCGGCAAAACCTATCTCGCCGTAGCCATGGCCGTCAGCGCTCTCAACGCCAAAAAAGTTTCCCGCATCGTCCTCGTTCGTCCCGCCGTTGAAGCCGGCGAAAAACTCGGCTTCCTCCCCGGCAGCCTCCAGGAAAAAGTCGACCCCTATCTTCGCCCTCTCTACGATGCGCTTTTCGACATGCTCGAACCCGACCGCGTCGAAAAAATGCTTGAGAAAAATATCATTGAAGTTGCGCCGCTCGCCTTCATGCGCGGCCGCACTTTGAACGACGCATTCATCATCATGGACGAGGCCCAGAACACCACCATCGAGCAGATGAAGATGTTCCTCACCCGCATGGGCAACAACTCCAAAGCCGTCATCACAGGAGACATCACCCAAATCGATCTCCCCAACCCGCGCCGCTCCGGCCTGGTCGACGCCATCAACATCCTCAAAGGAGTTGAAGGCATTACCTTCTGCCACTTCGAAGACAGCGACGTCGTCCGCCACGCGCTCGTCCAACGCATTGTGAGAGCTTACGAGGCCGTCAAAAGCCAGCAACAGGAACTCCCTCTCGAACTTGGCGATGCCACCTCCATCAACCTCGAAACCAAGCCCCGCCAACCCGCAAAAACGCAGTAGCAGTGAGCAGGGAAGAGGTAATCACTTCGTTCTCCCACTGCAACGGGTGCCCCCGGTCTCGCTTCTGAGGCCGGGGATATCAATTCCTATAGATTTTTCAATTCCTACCAGATTGAAGTTACTAATTCTGCCACATCCTGCGTCATCTACCATGCTCTCCTCGCGCGCTCTCACGTATCATCAAATTAAGCGATGATTTTGATTGACCCACAACTTAAGGCCGAATTCACCCAGACAGCTGAGAAGCCGCCCAGTCCTCGCTCGTTGAATCGTTTCCTCTCCCAAGCCCAATCCGCCGTGCGCCTCAAAGGCGAAGTCAACGTTCTCCTCACTACCGATTCAAATCAATGCGCCCTCAATCGCCGCTTCCGCCACAAAAACAAAACCACCGACGTTCTCTCCTTCCCGGCTACTACCGATGCAGATTTCCGAGCCAACAATTTCGCCGGCGACCTCTCCATCAGCCTTCCCGTTGCCCGCCGTCAGGCCAGTGAACATAATCATTCCCTCATTACCGAACTCAAAGTCCTCATCCTCCATGGCTTGCTTCACCTCTCCGGCCACGACCACGAAACAGACTCCGGCGAGATGGCCAAAAAAGAAGAAAAACTCCGCACCAAACTCAACCTCCCCACCGGCCTCATTGAACGCGTCGATGGCAGACCCAAAACCGCCAAAAAGAAATCCGTTCCCATTAAAATTGCTCCTGAATTATCAAGGAGCAGAGCCTCATGACCATCCGCGCCATCCTCGTTATATTCGCGCTCTCGGCCATTGAAATTCTTGCCGCCTACATGCACCGCGTCTACTCCGAGTACGGAAAAATTCTCGGTCGCGAAGTGGAAGAAAATCTCGACGCATGGGAGCGCGACGTCGAACCCCGCATCGGCCTCTCCCGCGAACAAGCCGCTATGTGCGCCGAGGTCCTCGAACTCCTCGCCATCGCACTCATCGCCCTCGAACTCGGCGCTGTTCTCTTCGACCGCGGCCCCGTTTACTCACCACCTACGCCACTCGAATTCGCTCAGGCGCTCCTCGCACTCGGCCTCATCGTCGCCCTCTGCAACCAGCTTCTTCCTGCGCTCCTCGTCATTCGCACCCGCGGACTCTGGGCGCGCCGACTCACTTACATTTTTCGCATCCTCCTCTGGATCGTCGCGCCGATAGCCCTCATTGCCGGCGTCTTTCTCTCCCTCGCTTCCATCGCTGAAGGCCAGCAAAGCAAAGAGGAAGAAGATGCTATCGACGTTGACGCGCTCATTGAAGCCGGCGAAGAAGAGGGAATCCTCGAAGAATCCGACCGCGAACTTGTTCGCTCTGCCGTCGAATTTGGCGACACTCTAGTCCGCGAAGTCATGACCCCGAGACCCGGCATCTTTGCCGTTCCCGGCACTTTAACTTTGGAAAAATTTCTCGACGCATGGCGCGAACAAAATTACTCTCGCGTCCCTGTCTACGGAAAATCACTCGACGACATCACCGGCGTCGCCATTGCCCATGATCTCCTCCGCATCACCGACGTTGAAGCCCGCACCCGCACCGTTGCCAGCATCGCCCGCCCAGTCGAGTTCGTCCCTGAGACCAAGCGCGGCTACGAACTACTGCGCGAGATGCAGCGCGAGAAGCAGCACATGCGTATCGTCATCGACGAGTACGGCGCCGTCTCTGGTGTCGTCACTATTGAAGACCTTCTCGAAGAAATCGTCGGCGACATTCGCGATGAGCGCGACATCGACATTCCCCTCGAAGAGCCCATCAAACAAGCCGATGGCTCCTGGATTCTCCCCGGCGCTTACGATGTCGATCTCTTACCCAAGCTCTTCGGCGAACCCATCGAACTTGGCGACACCTACGAAGCCACCACCATTGGTGGTCTGGTCTCCGAAGTAGCCGGCAGCATTCCGCACGCGGGCGAGCTCGTTGTCATCAAAGATGTGAATCTCCGCATTGAAGTCATCGCCTCCACCGACCGACGCGTCGACCGAGTCCGCGTCTTCCCACCCACCCCAGCAGAAAATTACGCGACTGTGTGAATTGATTACGAGTGCAGCTAATTCTTAGCCCTTCTGCCCCTGCTTTTCCTCCACTCTTCCTTCGTCAACTCCCACAAATCCGTCTCCGCTCTTCCTGAAACAAACTCCCTCACATCGTGTCCCACCAAGCGCATCCCTTGCTTCTCTGAGATCCGTCGCGAACCCGGATTCCCACTCGACTTCGCCACGCGCATCACTTCAAATCCCAGTACATCAAACCAATAATCCGTCACCCAATCCGCAGCCTCGCTCATCAACCCCTGTCCTTGCCACTCAAGACCCAGCCAGAAGCCGCGATTACTGCGTTCTCCGCGTCTCAGCGTAATCACACCGATCACTTCCTCCGGCTTCTCTCGTAATCTCAAACTCCAGTGCCACTCCTCACCTCGTTCCATCGCCGGCAGCGCAACATCGCGCACAAAACTCACCGCGCCATCTGCGGGGTAAGGCCATGGCACACGATCCAAGAGGTGGCGCACAATCTCCCGGTGCGGAAAGATGCGCTGAATCTGCGCCGCATCTTCCATCGCCAGCGGCTTCAAAATCAACCGCTTCGTTCTTTTAATTGGCAACTCTCTTTCAGGCATAACGCATCATACCAAGCGCCTCAATCCAAATCACTACGCCGGCTGGTCTTAATCTCTGATCCCTGACATCTGACATCTGCCCCTTGTCTTTCAGCGATAATAGAAGAGTAGGGAAGTGAGGAAGTTTTGAAATCTGGTTTCGTATCCATTCTCGGCCGCCCCAACGCCGGCAAAAGCACGCTCCTCAACGCGCTCGTCGGCGAGAAGGTAGCCATTGTCACGCCCAAGGCTCAGACCACGCGCAATCGCATCGCGGGCGTCCTTGAAATCGCCGCTAAAAAAGGCCATCACGCCGCCGCGCAAATCATCTTTGTTGACACACCTGGTGTCCATAACGCAACCTCGCACCTCGACAAGCGCATGATGCAGGAAGTCCACGAAGCTCTCGAATCGCGTGACATTGTTCTACTCATCGTCGATGCAGCGCGCCAGGCGCAGTTAGACGACGACTCCCCGCGTGGCCGCGCCTCACTTGAAAAATTGGACCGCGAGCGCGCCGAAGAAGCCAGTGTTTTCAAACTTGTTGCCAAGCTCGATTGCCCCGTCTTCTTAGTCCTCAACAAAATCGATCTAGTTTCGAGAGGCAAACTTCTTCCCATGATCGAGCGCCTCACCAGCCAGGCGAAATTCGCTGAGGTCCTCCCCATCAGTGCACGCAAAAAAGATGGACTCGACGCGCTCCTCAAGCTCATCATCGACACGCTCCCAACCGGCGAGCGCTACTTTCCTGCCGACCAATACACTGACCAGCCGCAGCGTTTCATGGTCGCCGAACTCATCCGCGAGCGCATCCTGCTCGACACCGGTGAAGAAATTCCCTACGCATCTGCAGTTGTGATTGAGCAATTCGAAGAACCCAGCGAAGCAGATTGGAAAACCAGCGAGCGGCCCCTCAAAAAAGGTCAGACGCGTCGACTCCCACTCACGCGCATCGCCGCCGCCATCTACTGCGAACGAGACGGCCAGAAAGCAATCCTAATCGGCAAGGGCGGTGCCAAGCTCAAAGAAATCGGCTCGGGCGCGCGCAAGGAAATTGAAGCCCTACTCGGCACCCGCGTCTATCTTGAACTGCGCATCATCGTCGAGCCAAAGTGGCGAGAGTCGCGCGGCTTCATCGAGTCTCTCGACTGGCGCAGACAACTTGAAAGCATTGCAGAGAATCAGGGAACTAAAGAGGGGAATGCAAAGTAATTATTTTGCGGGGTTGAAAAAACAAACTAATTGGATTCCGCGCCCAGCACCCGTCCACGGCCATGCGCCTTCACGCCATACATTCTTGCATCCGCCATTGCAATCAACTCATGCATTGTTACTCCATCATTCGGCGATGTCGCTACGCCTGCGCTCGCATTGCTCTTTAATCTTCCACCATTCTGCAACTGAAAATCCGTTTCTTGAATAGATTTCAAAAGTTCCCGCATCTGTCTCATTGCAACATTATGCGTTGTCTTCGGCATCAACACTGCAAACTCATCGCCGCCATAGCGAAAGCAAAGATCCCCTTCGCGGCTCAGCGCAGCCAGCTTTTTCCCCACCAGCGAAAGCAATTCACTCCCCACCAAATGTCCATGCTCGTCGTTGATACGCTTGAAATGATCCAGATCAAGAAAAGCAAAACTCAACGGCTCGGCGTTCTTCATTGATTCGTCAAAAACTTTTTCCAGTGTCGCGTAAAGATGCCGCGCATTGAAGAGACCGCTCACGTCGTCCGTGATAGAGAGCTGATGAATGCGCTTCAAATCCTGCGCGTTCTCAATCGCAATCGCCGCGTAATCCGAAAGAATATGCAGTAGCGCAATCGTCGCGTCGTTGAGCTTGTCGGTCCTCGGATTAATCAGCAAAATCACGCCCACCGACTCATCGCGGCCCACCAGCGGCATCGCAATCACGGAGCGAATTTTAAATTCAGAATGTGCGTTGCTGATCATGCGCAGATCTGGCGATGCGTTCGCCGTACTCGCATCCGCCTCAGGAATTATTATCGTCTGGCTATTTTTCAGCACCCACCCCGCAACACCTTCGCTGGGGCTCAGCCTGAGCGTCGACCAATTGGCCCCGGAGTTGCTCGCAATTGCGCAGTAAATTTCATTCTTCTCGCGGTCTAACATCAGCAGCGTCCAAAGATCCGTTTCTATGTACGCTTCCATGTGAGAGAGAATAGTGCGCAGTATAGAGTCCAGATCCATGCTCGACCCAAGCGAACGCGCAACTTTGTGAAAGACCAGAAGGTCTTCAAGCGGGATGCTGGATCGTTCTTTCGTTTTAATCATCAATCTTCAGCCGCGCAATCTTACTTTATTCGAGCTTCTGATTATTCTCCCACAATAATTCACTCTGCGTAATCTATTCATCAATAGTGCCAGAGTGGGTATCACTACCCAATTCCAATCATCCACCAATATGCACCATGGATCTCGAAGGTTTCAAGAATCCCGGCTCGCCAATATGATGCCGCGCCTCTTTGCCCAGCACCGCTGCAACAATGTACGCGCTCAGATCCTCGTCGGATTCGCCCATTCGCATCCGTGCGTAAAGATCGTACTCCGATTGTGAGAATAGGCACGTGCGAATCTTACCATCTGAAGTCAATCGAATCCGGCTGCACGCTCCGCAAAAAGCCTGGCTCACCGGCGCAATAATTCCAATTTCGCCCACACCATCGGCAAAGGTGTACCGCCGCGCCGTCTCACTTACATCTCTCGCCGCAATGGGCAACAGCGGCATCACGCGCGAAATGCGTTCAACCAGTTCAGGCAATGGAATCACCGTCTCCGGCTTCCACAGTCGGCCCTCTTCTAGCGGCATGAATTCAATGAAGCGCACCACCACTTCTTCGTCGCGCGCAAATTTTGCAAAGCCTTCAATCTGCCCATCGTTAAATCCGCGCATGAGGACGCAATTAATTTTTATCGACGTGAATCCTGCAGCCTTCGCCGCGCGAATCCCTGCAAGCACCGTCTTGAAGCTTCCCGGAATCCTCGTGATCTCTTCAAAGACAATCTCGTCCACGGCATCCATGCTCACTGTCAAGCGGCCAAGCCCTGCGGCCTTGAGCGGCGCAGCGAGCTTCGGTAGCAGATGACCGTTCGTCGTAACCGCCAGGTCGAGCTTCCCACCCCCAGGAGTCCTCAATCGAGCCAACTCCTCCACGAGCTCCAGCAACCCCGGTCGTAGCAGTGGCTCGCCGCCTGTCAGCCGCACTTTCTGAATCCCCAACGAAATAAAGAGCCGAATCAGCCGCAAATACTGACCAATTTCCAACTCCGAATACAGCGCACCTGATTCGCCCGACCTGCAATAGACGCACTTGTAATTGCACCGGTCCGTCACTGAGACGCGCAGATCATGAATTTGCCGCCCATGACTATCCATCAACTTTGGAATTTCTACTTCGACCTGGGGAGTGTGTGTCATCGTTTGAATTCAGCCTATCGCATTCAGGGCCTGTGGGGCAGACGTACAATAAGAAATACAAAAGGGCATCGGTCAAAGCCGACGCCCTTCCATCCAAAAATCAAAAACTAATCGATGCGTGGGGTGCCCTTGCGCAGAATCACTCCCGTCACGCCAAAAAACGCGATCAATCCCAGCGACAAAAAGAAGTAGTATGCTATCGGGTGCATCCAGCCCGGCGAATACGTCAAATCCTGGCCTACCCAAAGCAGCAGAATCGTCGCGATCACGGTAAATTGCCCCGCAATTACCAGAAATGTGTGCCCAAGTTCGCGGCGCTTGTCCAGTGCCTCTACCTGGTCAGGGGTAAGATTGCGCTCTTCAACGGGAAGTAGTTGATTGGCCATGCATTTCTCCTTGAACATCTTTGAGAATATTTTGTGGCATCACTGCCGAATAAATTTGTTCACAAACACCCGGCTTTTTTGGGTCCAGACAGGGAAGTGGGGACAATCTTGATTTGAACACAACTCCCGTACAAATTTCCAGAGCCTCATCCACAAAAAACATTTCACAGCACCGATATCAATCCATCAAAAACGCAATTGATTGCAGCGCTGTGATCTCGAAGGGCTTGCGGCAGCGAATATTAGCGCAGACCAACTTGTCGTCCCGTCGGACCATGTAAGATTGCGCTTTCGCAAAGCGTGCCCGGTCCCGCTCATCGGCCCCGCGCGGCAACTGGGCCCTCTTCCGTCGCACCACCCAGCTCACCTTGTATTCGCCCTGCTGTCCGCACTTTGGGCAAACCAGTGTATGCGTCCGGTCTTCCGTCGTTTCGTTGAAAAACTCTCTCTCTTCCATTTTTCCCTTTAAAGTGCGGAGTGGGATTTCGGAAAAAACTTCACAACCGCACGTTTCTATTCCATACTCTTCCTTTAGCCCAAAGAAACGCAAGCCGCTCTCATTCCCAATACTCACACAAAAAAAGAGGTCACAATGGCAAAAGCAGTTGGAATTGGCGGCATCTTCCTCAAAGCGCAGGACCCCAAGGCCCTCAAAGCCTGGTACGTAACTCACCTCGGTCTGCCTCTTGCCGATCACGGCTCCATCGTCTTCGATGGGCCTGAATCTGCAGGGCAAACCGTCTTCAACCATTTCCCCTCAAACACAGATTATTTCGGCGACGGCCCTCAGCAATCCATGATTAACTTCCGCGTCGACGACATGGACGCCCTCCTCGCCCAGCTCGCCGATGCAGGCGTGCGCATCGACCCCAAGCGCGATGACTACCCGTTCGGAAAGTTCGCATGGATATGGGATCCCGAAGGCAATCGCATAGAGCTTTGGCAACCCTTGTAGCTCTGGCATCCATTGTTAAATCAGGCATCTTATGGTCTGTATGACAATCCTGAACCGCGCTTCAGCTCTCTCGCATCCTCTATAAGGAGGTATTTCTGTGCCCGCACCACTCAATGACACCGCGCTCGACCAAGCCTTCCGCACGGCGAGAACCTACCGCCATTACACCGACCAGCCCGTTCCCGAATCAACCCTCCGTGCAATCTACGACCTGCTCAAATGGGGCCCTACTTCCACTAATATGCAGCCACTGCGCATCGTCTGGTGCACCACTCCCGAAGCCAAAGCCAAACTTGCCGCCCACAGTTCCAAGAGTAACGTCGAAAAAATCCTCAAGGTCCCCGTAACCGCCATTCTCGCCATGGACCTCAACTTCGCAGATCTCCTCCCCCGCCTCTCCCCTCACTCCGACGCGCAAAAGTGGTTCGTCGGCAACCAGCCCCTCATTGAGGAGTCAGCTTTTCGCAACTCCACACTCCAGGGTGCTTATTTCATCATCGCCGCCCGCATGCTCGGCCTCGATACCAACCCCATGTCCGGCTTCGACCCAAAAGGCGTCAATGAAGCTTTTTTCGCCGGAAGCTCTCTGCGTGTTAACTTTATTTGTGCTCTCGGCTACGGCGACCCTTCGACACTCCACCCCCGCGAGCCACGCCTCAGATTCGAAGAATCCAACACAATCCTCTAACCTATGTATGACAATGAAAAAACGCAGACCAAAAAAATTCTCTGTAGAAAAAGCCGTCAAAGCCAACGCTCGCACCGTTGTCGGACAGCCCAAGCCCTCCCGTGTCCTCACCACCACCCCCAAAACCGGCCGCGATGCCAAGCACAAAGAAAAACTCGAAGATATCCTTGAGAAAAATGCCGAATAACTGTCTTACTGCTTCTTACATACCCACCTTCAAACATCCTGCAAAACAAAAATCCTCCGCCAGCTTCTTCGCTGACGGAGGATTTCCCAATTTTACGTCTAGTTGTTGGGAGCTGGAGTCGTCGTATCTGTTGTCGCCGGCGGCGTCTTAGTCTGCGTATCCGATCCCAACTTAATAGTTGTCGGCTGTTCAACTGCAGGCGCTGTAGTCCCCTGTGGTGTTGCCGATTTCGTCGTTGTTGTAGGGGCTGTAATCGCTGAACCCGTCGTACCCTGTTTCACCGGTGTCAGCGGTTTGCTCTCCGGCGCAGAAATCGCCGACCCTGTCGCACCCTGCTTAATCGGCTTCTGCGCGATACTTTCAGGCGCCGCAATCGCAGGCCCAGCCGCAGGTGCTACCGTTGCAGGCTTCGCATCTGCGGGTGTAGCTATCGCAGACGAGGCAGTTGCCGGCGTATTGGCCGGCGCACTTGTAGATGGCGCAGTATCTGTCGGCGCACTCGCCGGCGTCGGTGTCGCCGTATCCGCTGATGGCATCGCCGCCTTAACCGTGCCTGTCGCGTCCGCTGTACGTTTCAGTGTATACGGACCCGGGCGCTGTGTCGCCGCCGGTGTAATCTGCAGCGTATTCGGATCCGGCTTCGCCGCATTCGATGGCGAAGTCAACTTCGAGTAGATGCGGAACGTGATATACAGATCAAGCGCCGTAGCCACCGGCTGACCGTCTTTCATCGCCGGTTTGAAGTTCGCTTTTCTAATCGCAGCCGCAGCATTCTCGTCCAATCCAAATCCAATCGGCAGCGTGATCGCGATATCCCCAGCCTTGCCATCTGCTCCTATCACCGCGCGATAACGTGCAATACCCACAATGCCATTCTCCTGCGCATACACATTCGTATCCGGATCAATGCTCTTGAGCAATACCGGCTTCGTATCCACCTGGCTCAACTTCACAATCGTCGGATCCTCAAAGTGATAGAACGCCTTGTTGGTCTGCGATTCATAGTAGTGCTTCCACATATCAGGCATCGCATCCATCTCGCGCGAATCCAAACCAACCGCAAATATCCTGTCCAGCGCCTGGCGCAATACGCGCGAAGCATGCACCGGCGAATACGTATGCGTTACGCTGTTCGGATCTGCTGGGCGCTCCTCTGGTTTCGCCGCTGCAATACTCGCCAACACCTCAGCTTTTGCCTGCTCCTCCGGACTCAACTCAGGAACTGCGGGCTTTGCCGGTTCAGCTTCAGGCTCAACCACATCAGATGGCGGAGCTGCCGCAACCTCCGGCGGTGGTTGCACGTAGCAAGGCATCTGACTTTTTGGTGTTGGCTTCAATGTATTCAATGAACCCGTTGCTGCCGAGGTCCCGGCTGAGTCTGTCGACTGCGACGTCGATGTAGCAGGAACTTGTGTCGCATCTTGCGCAGCAGTCTGTGTCGCATCTGTCGTTGGAGTTGACTGCGCATCCGTTGGTGCTGTCGTCGGCGCTTCTGTAATATCAACTGGTTTCGCAGCTTCACCAGCAGCCGGCGTCGTCTCTTCCGGCGTTGTTGGAGCAGCAGTCTTCAAACCCGCGCACGGGTCTTTTTTGCCTTTGCTCTTAATCGTCTTCGGCTGCTCCACCTTGATGGCCTTTTCCTTCGGCCGGCTCACCACAACCTCGCGATCAATCGTGATCGTCAGCGTCTTCTTTTTCTTTGGCGGCGTCAGCTTGATCATCTGCACATTCTTGTCTTCATCGCCCAGGTTGCCCAAAAAATGCAGTCCATAACGCGTTCCCTCAAGAATGATCTTGTGCTTCGTCATCGTGATGTGTTCAATCTCTACGTTGCTCAACGTATAAGATCCCACCGGAGACTTGCCCACCAACCCGCCGCGCTCATTAAATGCCAGAGAGTCGCTCAGGAAATTTCCTCGCAAATAAAGTTCCTTCTTCATCAACAGCGACTTGAGCTCTTCTTCTGTAATCTCCGATGTCCGCTTACTTTTTGCGTTGCCTGAACCTGCATCAGGCTCTGAGAACGGCCCGGCATCCAAAAGTGCCGCTCCATCCGGATCCTTTTTTGCAATATCCTCGGCGTCCTTCGGTCCCAGCTTTACCTGCTTGTAAAGAACCTTGGGCTTCGCTCCACCCTTGCTGCCTTTGTCCGCAGCTGGAGTCTGTGTTGAACTTGGAGTCTGGTCAGTCGTCGCTGCCGGTGTTTGTTCTGTCGTAGCAGGCGTTTGATCCGTCGTAGCAGGTGTCGTCGTCGCCGGCTGCTGGCTATCCGTCGCCGACGGTGTCTGCTGTTGTGCCGCCGGTGCCTGTTGTGCCGGTTCCTGAGTCCAAAGTCGTCCCGAAGCCACAAAGCCTGCCAACAGAACAAGCACACAAGCCAGTGCATTGGGCACAAGCGCTGTAATACGAGCGGGTAATGAGAGCTTAAATTGCATGTGAGTGACCTTTAGTAGAACTTTATCAGTATTCTCTCTGCCCGGCGATGGGGAAATTTTATTTTCGGAGCTCCAGAACGTTACTGACGCGCCACCCCCACCTTTTCCGCCACTTTTTCCTTTAATCACCCCAAGCCATAGTCAATATCTACATCCTTTTCCTCGCCTACGATTCGCCGGGTGCCCGATTTCTTTTAGAGGCATGGCATTCAATCGAGGGTGGGTGTATATTCAATCCTTTCTACTAATCTCCGTCTTTAGTATTTGCGTCGAAGCCGCTGCTGCTGCATGCAAAGCTTTCCGAAATAGCCCCATCGCCCGTCTCATATCTGTCGGACTCATCTGCCATCGCCTCAGCATCAGCCGCAAATCCTCGCGGTTCACTTCCCGCATATTTCCGGGCGAGTATCTTACCCGCTCCGCCACCTCCAGGATCAACTCCGTCAGCCGCTCCAGATCGCCAACCGCAACTGCTGGATCCCCAACTGCCGGCTTATATGCAAGCCGCGCAACCTCCACCGCTTGACGCTGCCTCAACTCATAGAGGCAAACCGCCACCGCCTGGCCCAAATTCATTGAAGGCTGACCCTTATCCGTAGGAATTTCCACCAGCCCATGGCAGAGAGAAAGCTCCTCCCGCGTCAACCCATGTTTCTCAGAGCCAAAAACAAGCGCCACGCGCCCACCCCGCGCCATCTCCTCGCGCACCCGCTCCCGCACATCGGGCAGCAAAAAATACTCCTGCTCCGGCTTCCTGTACCGGCTCGTCCCCGTCCCCCGCACCAGCGTCGCCCCGGCGCCAGCATCCCCCAGAGACTCCGCCTCCCGCGCCGTCCCCCGCCACTCCTCGGCCTCAATCGCCGCGCGCGCCTCCCGCCAGCTCGGATTCCAGGGCGTGACGACGGTCAGCTTGCGCACCCCAAAGTTCGCCATCGCCCGCGCCGCCGCTCCGATGTTCAGAGGATTGCGTGGGCTGACAAGAACGACTTCGAGCCGGTCGAGTTGGGTGGCAGGGAGCAAAGAACAATTGTATTGGAGCGCAGTCACAGTTTCACAGGGGCTGTGTTGTAGAGGATTTTCTTGAATTGTGGTGCGGTAAGTTTAATTATTTGTATGGGTTAGGCGGGTTGTCACAGTGTCACAGTCGATTTTTTGAAAAATTCAGATACATAATTTGAAGTTTTTATGGCGTAAGTTATTGAATAATTGACACTAAATGCGTTTTTGAGGGCGCTGATGTTTACTAAATGGTTAGCCATCTTGAAAAACAGGTGTCAGATTTCAGATGTCAGATGTCAGGGGTCAGTTCTCAGTTGTCAGGGCTAGAGTTTTTGTGTTGTGCATGGAGATTTCCTTTTCAACTCTATTGTGCGCGTATTGGTTGTAATTATCTGCAAGGCATTGCAAGCGGCGGATGCGCCGTTGGCGGAACAACAGGCAGGGTGAGGGAGTGAATGGAATCCCACTTCTCAAAATCGAGAAGTGGGGTACCCGGCGATCATTTTACTTCCCAGGTCTCTACGAGACCCGGGGCACCCATTCATCTTTGCGAAGTCAGATCTGGGCCACCCGCCACCCGGCTTACATCAGGAAAAAGGAAGGGATCATTCCAGCCGGCAGAATGATCCCTGATTGCGGTCAACCTATTGTGAGCGTACCCTCATTGCTACCTTGGCTGCCCATTGCCATGCACGACCACTGTCTGCGTCCAATTGCCCTGTAGTTCGCCATTAGGATTCTCGTTCGGGTCGTTGGTCTGGTACCAATCCCCCTGCCCATCGGACCAGGTTTGGGAGTAGGCGTTTGAAATTTTCACGGTTCCGTCCACACCTGTCACGGTTTGCTGGTCCAGCGCGTAATCAACCCAATCAGAAGCGGCAGTGGTACGCGCGTTCATTGATGCGTAGGCATTATTCATCGCGCTATTGAAGGACGACGCCTGCTGCTGCATGAAGGCCTCATGCTCAGAGCGCGAGCGTGCCATGTTCTGCTGGAATGCGTCGTACATCATCTGGCTGAATTGCTGCGACTCAGCCCTGCCTTCCTGCAGTCTTCGCTCGCCATTGCGCATGTTGTTCTCTGACATCCGCTGCATCGTAGCCTGTCTCCACTCAGGTACGACATTCCACTTGGGGAGATCGTTGCCATCTGCCAACTGCATGAGCGCGTCCAGTTTGCCCTTGGGCGCGGAGAGCACATCAACACGGGCGAAGCATGTACCGTGCGCCCCGGCCGCCCAGGGCACGGAGGGGCCTTGCGGAGCGCCAGCCACACCGCACTCGACCATGACACGCAGTCGTTGCTCGACGATGAAAGTGCCGTTCATCACTTCAACCCGCAATGCCGCAGTATCCGCCGAGTGTTGTAAAGCGAACAAAGGGCCGACACGGCTGTTGTTCTGGTCAAACTGCCTCGCCATCTGTTGCGCCTGCTGTGAAAAAGCCGCAGAAACAGGTATGGGTCCCACAACGCGGAATCCTCCGTGCATCGTCTCCAGGTAATATTTGAGAAAATCTGCCGCCGAAATCACGCTGGAGATCTTGGCGCAACCGTTCTGGTTCACCTGGAGCTTCGAGTCCCAACGCCAGCCCAAGACTGGTTCCTGTCGGAACTGCATCAGGCCATCCGGCGAATGTGCGCGAAAGGCCGGATAGGGAGCCGGGGTGCAGGGCATCAACAACTCAATTCCCTGCAACGACCAACCCGCAGGAATCGTAATATCAGCAGCATGCATGTTGTTGAGCGAGGGATCCGTGATTGCCGCAGTTGTCATCCGGTTCGATAACAGCGATTTGACATACGTTGCCCCGCCTGCAGTATGCCCCGACCGCGCTTGCGCGCCCGCCGCACCCGATCCGCTTGATGCAGATGTGCTGTTTGTTGCGGAGAAACAACCCGCCATTAGAATTGCCATTGCAGAGATTAGAGTGAAAGACCGATAGTGTCTTTTCACGGAAAGCGCAGTTATTTCCCGGTTCATGCAGACCTCCTGCGGGGTTTCCCCCCCTTGGCTGAGATAGTCAGTTAATACACGGTACGCCGTTCGCAGTAACATACACGACCACATTATCGGATTGTAATACCAGCCGGTTAAAGGGAAGATTTTTCTAATAGCAAGATGAGCCATAAGGTCGGGTACGGCAGTGAATATCCGGCGTGTGGCCCGCCATATTTTTTATCATCATTCACCCACCCGGCCTACTTAGCCGACTTACTGAGACTCCAACAACAGACTCCACGCGATACAATTCCTCCCATGATTAGATAAAGTGATAAGTCGATGCCAGATAGAGCAAACGGTGGCCGAAAGAAGTGACTCTGAGGTAAGTGTGTTAGAAAGTTTGACGAGGTGAAACGCATGAGTAAGTTAGCCCACTCCATTTTCCCGGTCCTCTTCTCTTTTACTGCGATTGCATTTGCGCAGCAGCCCCAACTCCCTCCTCCGCCTGAAATTTCGACCATGCCCGCGACCCAGAGTACGACGCCTGCACCGAACTCCGTTTCTGCAACCGTAGATAGCCGGGGCAGCCTCCGTCTCGATGTGCTCGTCACCGACAAGGCAGGGAAGGCCGTGCCCGGCCTTGAACAAAAGGATTTCACGCTCCTCGACAACGGCCACCCCTCGAAGATTCTCTCCTTCCACGCCATCGGTGCAACGGACCACAGTGTTAACTCGTCGGTGCAGGTGATATTGCTGCTGGATTTTGTCAATCTCGGATATCAGCAAATTGCCAATGTCCGCGATGAAGTCGACAGCTTCTTCCATCGCAACGGCGGGAAAATGACGCGCCCGATGTCTATCTATTTGTTTACAGACAAGGGCTTGAGCAGCGAATCTCAGCCCTCCGTTCAAGGGGATGTGCTGGCGGCGGAGATGAAAGCAATTGACGGGCAATTGCGTACCTACAGACCGTCGCAAGGCTTATACGGCGCCATGGAGCGCTTCAACTTATCCATTCCGGCACTCACCGCAATTATGCGTAGTGAAGCGCAGAAGCCGGGGAAGAAGTTGCTCTTATGGGTAGGTCCGGGCTGGCCGATGTTGGATTCGTCGATAGTGGATATCACCTCCAAAAATCACCATGAGCTCTTTGCTTCCATCGTCGAACTGTCTACTTTACTGCGCCAGTCACAGACCACTCTCTACAGCATTTCTGTTGGAACACCGGACCAGTACACCCGGATGTATGAAGGTTTTCTGAAGGCGCCGAAGAAGCCAGAACAAGCCACTCCCCCAAACCTGGCGCTTAAGGTCTTTGCTGTGCAGAGCGGGGGACGCGTGCTGGGCCCGGATTACGATCTCGCAAGCCAAATCGATAGCTGCATCCATGACGCTGACAGCTTCTATACGATTACCTTCAATCCGCCTCGCGCGGATCACGCCAACGAGTTCCACGATTTGAAGGTGGTTATCGACAAGCCGGGATTGAAAGCTTCCACCAACACCGGCTACTACAACCAGCCCTAGTGCACTTACGGGAGACTCTCTCAATCGAAGTGAGCCGCCGCCGTCGCACGACCCAACAGAGGATGAGATGCAGTTAATAACCGGCCATTACCAGCAAGAAGAACATCGCGCTCACGACGCTTCACCTATGACGGTTTAAATCTGTGGTGATGGCCGAACAGGGGTTTGTCTGATGAGGAATCAGATTTATTGCCTGGGGCGCATGGGTTCCGGGTGCGGTTCGCGATTACACTGTTAAGAGACGGCTCAACTCCCCGCTCCATCCACCGAGCAGTCAGGCCGCGGCACCGATGAGGATCAGGAATCTTCGCTGAAACTATGAGAACTTGTTTTTTTCGACAGCTCAGTTTGCTTTTGGCTGTAGCCAGTTTTGTGCCGGCTCTCTCACTTTTGGCTGAAAGCGACACGCATCTGCCTGATGCGCCCTTGCCAATCGCCACCAGTGCGGCAGGTGAATCGGCGCCGCTGGGCGGTGTGCGGCACAAGGCCGGGCACATTGTTGTGCCGCGACTTGAAGTGACTCCGAAATTTGAAGACTTTCTGGGCGCAACGCTAACCGGCGGGGCGCAGCAGATGCTGCGCGTCGATGAATTTGTGCAGCGCTATCCGCAGGACGGCGAAGCGCCGAAAGAGAAGACAACGGCATTTCTCGGTTATACGCACGATTACTTATATGTTGCCTTTGTGTGCAATGACCGTCATCCGGAAATGATCCGAGGGCATATGCTGGCGCGCGATATTCTTTCCGACGACGACAACGTCCAGGTGATGCTTGATACCTTTCACGACGAGCGCCGCGCCTTTGTCTTCATCAGCAATCCGCTGGGCATACAGGCCGACGCCATGTACAGCGAGCAGACCGGCTACGACTTCTCGTTTGATACAGTGTGGGATACGTGGGGGCGACGCACGGCCAATGGTTACGTTGTGCTGATACGCATACCTTTTGCGAGCCTCTACTTTGCCAAAACCAATCCTGGCGAAATGCGCACGTGGGGCATCATTCTTCAGCGCAATATATCGCACGCGAGCGAGAGCGACTTCTGGCCACGCAGCAATCACGACATTGCCGGCAGGCTCACGCAGGACATGGAGATTGAAGGATTCAGCGACATTGAGCACGGCCAGAACATACAGCTTGAGCCGTATGCGCTTGCCCGCAGCCTGCGCCAGTTGAACACCGTCAACCCGATTGACCCGTATTTTGAACATAAGCACCTGCAGGGTTACACCGGCATCGATGCAAAATTCATACTGCATAACAGCCTGGTGCTGGATACCACGATCAATCCTGATTTCAGCCAGGTGGGCATAGACAACCCGGCGCTTCCGAACCAGCGATTTCCACCATTTTTTGCCGAGGTTCGGCCGTTCTTCATTGAGAACAGCAGCTACTTCATGACCCCCATCAATCTCTACTACACAAATAACATTGTGACGCCGCAGTACGGGGCGCGGCTTACGGGCAAATTAGGGCGATGGGCCGTGGGGCTGTTGGGAGTAGACGACCGCAGTCCTGGGCAATCGGTGGTTCCCGGCGACCCCGGATTCGGCACCCGCGCGCATTTTTGGATTGGACGGCTGAATCGCGACTTCGGCGCACTGTCGAATGTCGGACTGATCTATGCTGATCGCGAGTATGGCGACTCTTTCAACCGCGCCGGGGGCATTGACTACCGCATACGGCTGCGCAATCGCTGGACGATTACCGGTCAGGGCGTCACCAGTGAAACACACAACCTGAGCAGCTCCACTACCGGTGAGCAGGGGTGCGAAACGACCGCGCTAACCTGCAGTGGACAGGCCTGGATGCAGCAGGTGAGCTACAGTGATCTGCACTGGAACTGGTGGATGGCCTACAACGATACCTCAGCGGGTTTCGTTACTGACACGGGCTTCTTCCAGCGCCCCGATATACGCGAGCCCAACGGCCGCCTGGGATACATCTTCCGGCCCGCCAAGGGGTTCATCCTCTCGGACGGTCCGAGTGTATATATGGAGCGGATCTGGGACCACACCGGCACGCCGCTCGATTATTATCTGAACTCTTCTTACTCCATCGCATTCAGGCGCAGCACCTACTTTTCGGCGTTCCTCAACCTTGGCCAGGACAGGCTCCGTCCGATTGATTACTCGGCGCTGCCGGCTGACGTGGAGTGGCACAGCCATACCGAGGGATTCAACTTCAATTCCGCACCCGTGCCTTATTTCGCTTTGAACGCCAGCTACTCGCAGGGGGCGGTGGTGAATTACTCGCCGCCGGCAAACAGTGGCCCGGCTCCGGTCAATATGTCCTCACCAAGCGTGAATGTTGAATTGAAGCCGTTTGCGCGCCTTGATATGCAGAATAACTACACCTTTACGCGATTCACCAGCATGGATGCCGGCGAGGATGTTTACATCAGCCACCAGCTTATCTCGCGCTGGAATTACCAGCTTACGCGCGACTGGTCCTTCAACATCATCGGCCAGTATCTGGCCACACTGCCCCACGCCAACCTTACCAGCGTTACGAACTCTAAAACACTCTTCGCAGATGTTCTTTTGTCCTACATGCCACACCCTGGGACCGCCGTCTACCTTGGCTATATCGGCAACTTCGCCAACATCGACCGTGCGCTCTGCACACGACTTGCGGATGGCAACTGCAATATCCAGGATCCCATTCTGCCGCCGACGGGTTCCTCGCTGATGAACGATGGCAAAAACATCTACCTCAAGGTCAGTTATCTTTTCCGCTTCTAAGCACACTCCATAATCAGTCGAATGATCCACAAAGCAAAGATCGTCTAAACTAGTAGAGTGATCTATCTAAACCCTGCACAAGCAGCCATCAACGAACTCAGCCATGCGCCGATTGTGCGCTTCAGCGTTCTTGCACTCAGCTCCATCTTTTTTCTTGTTGATCCCTTTGCGGCGATTCCGGCATTTTTGGCGATTACCGCAGATGCCGAAGAGGCACGGCGCAAGCGCATGGCGCGCAAAGCCGCGCTGACATGTTTTGTTGTTCTGACCACGTTTGCACTGGTTGGGAAGCTGATTTTTCAGATGTTCGGGATCACGCTGCCGGCCTTTGAAATTGCGGGCGGATTGATTTTGCTTCTGATTGGTCTGGACATGCTGGCGGCCAAGCGCTCGCCTACGCAGGAGGCCACGGGCGAGGCAGAAGAAGCCTCACACAAGGAAGACGCGGGGATTGTGCCGCTGGGAATTCCGATGCTTGCCGGGCCGGGCGCGATTTCGTCGGTGATGGTGCTGATAGGCCAGGTGCCGAGTCTCTGGCATTACCAGACGGCCGCTATTCTGGGGTCGATTGCGATAACCTGCCTGCTCAGCTACTGGGTACTCTCTGCGGCTACACGGGTGCGGAAGTTCATGGGTGAGACGGGTATTCGCATCCTGATCCGAATCATGGGATTGCTTCTGGTGGCGCTGGCTATGCAGTTCTTCGTGAATGGATTGACGGATCTGGGCGTGATTTCGAAGCAGTGAAGGGGTTTTGTGGAACCAGCAAGAAAAAAGTTGAACGCCTGAACCCAGCATTATTGTTGGCTGTTTTCAACTTTCCACAGAGTTTGCACCAGCTTTCCACAGAGTCCGGCTTGCCTTCTTCTTCATCTGCTGTTAACTTAGAAAAGTTGCTGGTCTGTTTTGAACATGACAGTGACAAGCGAACGCAAAGGCTAAGAAAGCCAGAGTTTGCAATTCAAAGAGCGTCTGTGCTATTCTTTGAAAGTTCGTTGATGAGCAATGGTGCTCTCCAAGGGTCCTCAGTAATGGTGTAAAGCCGGAACTGAAAAAGGGCTGAAGTGACGGGAGAGTTGATCTGGAAGGCCTTTTAAAGAGGTCAGGGCTGGAAAGCCAAGACAGATCAAGTTCGTTCGGCCGGGTGAGGTGAAATAACCCCTGAGCCGCTGTAGGGAATCCCGCAGAGAACAACCGATTGAAAGCCGGGAGCTTGCTCCCACAGGCCTGAGTGGCCTGAGCGTGTCTTGCGCTGGTTTGTTGATTTGACATTTTGCGCTGCGCGATAATTTTGGACGCGAACCCAGGGCGGGTGTAAGTACATTCATCCGGGGGCGATTTCGAGAGCTGAAGCAGCTTTGATTTGCGGGAAGTACCGTCAACAGTGTGTTGACTGGCCCGGGACAAAAGCTGCGAATAAGCTTGACATGAAACCGGATCTTCGATAGTCTTGAAAAGTTCGCGCAAAAACGCCGCCCCGCTCATACGAGTGAAGGTTGGCAGTGCGCACCAAGTTCGGGGACACCAAAACATATCTGTTTTGGCCTCGATCCAAAAGGTCACCGCTTAGGCGAGTTGACTTAAGGATCTTTGACAATAAGGTTGAATATGCCAGTCGTGAGATACGATCAGCTTTGGCTTGATCATTCTCACAAGGTAAGAAATGTCGGCGACTCGCGAGAGTCCCCGACGGCGCTTGAACCAGTCGACCTCCGTCGACGGTATCAAGCCAACAGTTTCAAACGAGAGTTTGATCCTGGCTCAGAATCAACGCTGGCGGCGTGCCTAACACATGCAAGTCGAACGAGAAAGGGTAGCAATACCTGAGTACAGTGGCGCACGGGTGAGTAACACGTGACTAACCTACCCTTGAGTGGGGGATAACTGAGGGAAACCTTAGCTAATACCGCATAATACCTACGGGTCAAAGGAGCAATTCGCTTAAGGAGGGGGTCGCGGTCGATTAGTTAGTTGGCGGGGTAATGGCCCACCAAGACTATGATCGATATCCGGCCTGAGAGGGCGCACGGACACACTGGAACTGAAACACGGTC